>ENA-ORXD01000413-ORXD01000413.1-sediment-metagenome-genome-assembly--contig:-NODE-413-length-56165-cov-4.607189_pt1 | contig 56165 bp, 44 predicted proteins | sample MGYA00237862_ERZ511471 | MGnify/ENA metagenome assembly ERZ511471
TCCAAAATCTCTATTTGTCTTATTTCCCTGGTAGCTTCCACCCCTGTCATCCTGGGCATCTGAATATCCATCAGAATTAAATCGTACGTGTTGCGGCTTATCTTTTTCAATGCAACCAACCCGTTTTCTGCCCGGTCGATAGTTAGGTTCCATTTTTTGAAAAGCTGTGTCGTCAGATAATAATTGATATCATTATCTTCTACCATCAGTACTCTCTTATCGGTAAAATCGGCGACCGGTGGTTTGTCTGAATCATGTTGCTTACCCTTATCCTGCATCACCAGTTCTGGCGGAACTTTCTCCATTCGAAGGGTAAAATAAAATTCAGAACCTTCATCTTCTTTGCTTTTTAGCGAAATGGTACCACCCATCAATTCAACAAGTCGTTTACTGATGGTGAGGCCCAAACCGGTTCCGCCATAATTTCGTTGCGTACTCAGGTCGGCCTGTGAATAGAGTTTGAATATCTCTTTTTGTTTGTTTTCGGGAATGCCAATACCGGTGTCATGGACTGAGAAATTCAGATGCACATAATTCTCACTTTGTTTTTCTGTGGAGATGGATATCCTGACTGACCCTTGCTCGGTGAATTTTACCGCATTACTGGTGAGGTTATTCAGGACCTGTGTTAACCGGGTTTTGTCTCCTTTTATCCATCTGGGAACATCTTCACCAATTTCAGCTACTAAATCCACATCTTTGGGTTTCGCCGATGGGCCGAAAGCTCCAGTCAAATCTTCGATCAGGCCGGGAAGATCGATAATGGTTTTTTCGAGCTTGATTTTGCCGGCTTCAATCTTGTTAAAATCGAGTAAATCATTGATCAGGAACAGAAGATTCTCTGCTGAAAATTTCAGCGTATGGAGATTCTTTAACTGAGATTTACTTGGTTTCTGATCAAGCAACAAATCCGTTAATCCAATTACGGATGTCAACGGGGTTCGTATCTCGTGTCCCATGATGGACATGAATTCGGCTTTTTCTCGCATGGCCTGCTCAGCCTGTTGCTTGGCGATACGCAGGTCTTCATTCAGCGTAAGCTGTTGCAGAATAATTCCTGCCTGATGAAGCAACGGTTCGATGAGTTCCCTTTCGAGTGGGGAAGCGCCTTCCTGTCGCAGAAAATGAATACCGCCATATATAGAGCCTTGCTGAACTATTCCGGCTGAGAAAACATCGACAATAGATAGCTGATCTTCCAGTTTCTGAGCCAATTCTTCCGGTAGTTTCTGCCTGGTGATAGATGACCAACCATTCTTATGTTTTTGTATTCTGCTGTGCGAAAAGAAATTAGTTATATCCTTTGTCAGTTCAAATGTCTTTTCGAACAGGTTCTGTCCGAGTTCTTCACTCACCTTGTCAATTATCTGCGCCGGGATGCCTGTGACAGCATGAATCCGGTAATTTTTCTCTTTCTGGTTCACTTTCAGGTATACCGGAACGTAGCCAGGCAAATGTGGAGTAAGCATACTTTCGAGGTAATCGAATACCTCATCGATGGTATTCAGCCGAATGAAATGCATGGCGGTACGTGCCAGCACCGTAATTTTTTCGCGAATGGCTCCGACATGACGCTCACTCTTTTTCTGGTATGAGATATCAAACAGGACGGCCATGAACTGTCCTGAGTCGCCGGTTTTATCACGGTGAAATTGTGAATGGGCAAGAACCGGAATAATTGCGCCATTCCGATGTAGCAATTCCAGTTCAGCCGGTCTAATGTCCTGTCCTTTTTCCACCGCTTTTATCCGGCAATGAAGCTTTTGTCTGCTTTTTTCAGTCAGCAAATCAAAAATATTCAGTTGAGGAATGGATTCGTCTTCAAGAAATCCCAGCTTCCTGAATCCTATTTTATTCAGGTGCGTGATTTTTCCGTCGGCTGTATACTCGATATACATTTCCGGAAAGTCATCCAGCAAGTTATGTATGGATTGGTTTTCAAGTGCATTTGTCGATTTTTCGGTAAATGGTTCCAGGCTGAGGATATCCATTTCATTATATCTAACGGCCTGAAGAAGCAATACCTGATCCTCTTCAGTACGGATCAATTGTACAGCTCTGCCATTATCTTCCAATTGTTGTGAAAACACTTCGTGATCTGCCGGAGTGGTAAAGAACAATTCCACCTTTTCGGGAATCTGTCCCAAGAGAGTACGGACTTGCGGTGTATACTCAACAATGTCTCCATATTGCGTACCAATGAGCAAGCCAATTTGTGTGGTTGGGGTGCCATTTACTCGGTGTCCGGGGGAGACTTTTTTCTGTTGATTTCTCATCGCTTTTTCATTCGGTATAATAATTTACAAAATGTTTCCGAGCCGGAAATGCAGCGATTACAGAATAATATTGACAAGTGTGTTGATAACCTTTATCAGGATATCATTGTGAAAAATGGGTTAAATGTCTGAATGTGCTATATTCTAAGGGAATAATAAAAAGAAGGTGAGGAACTTATGCTAAATGGCCTTTAAAAATGGGGTGTTCAAAAAAATGCAGGTCGCAGAAAGTTTATTTTCCTGACAACCTGCATTTAAACGCATTTATTTTTCACTTTCAGGATACTGGACTTCTTTTATTTGTCTCCACGTTACCAGCTGAATATGGTTTTTACTGAGTAAGGCTTTCATCTCATCACTGGTCATCAGGTCGAAATCATTTTGTCGCCATTTGGCTCCAAAATCATCATGATGTATCATAACAGCCCTGCTCTCCGCGTCGTCATATGCCAGATGCACGATAATCTGGTTGAGTCCGGGTTCCATTTTTTCAATAAATTCGCGGTAAGGCTGTATCCAGTTTTCATTTGCTGGTGCCTGGTTCAGCATGAACAGGTGTTCGACCATGATGTTGTCCTTTCCTATCTGCTCCAGAAATTGAGGGGCTTCGGCCTGTAACATGTCTTTGGGTATAAGTACAGGAATACGATATTCATGTCCGAGTTTGAGCAGAATTTGATAAAAAGCGGGGATCACCATCACCGATCCCATGTGGTTATCGAGGTGCGTTGGCCGGATTCCAAAAGCAATGGCACGATCGATTTGTGCACGTAACTCCTTTTCCACCTCTACCGGGTTGGCATTTTTCCCGAACTCTTCAACGGTAGGATAAAAATAACCTTCCTTATTTTGAAGCGATGAAACCTGATCGGATGAAGTTACGGGGCCAAATTTGTAATTTTCCCATTCGGAAGTCAATGTCAGGTGAATACCAATATCGGTTCCAGGGTTTTCCCGCACAAAAGCAGCAATTTCGGGAAACCACGGACAAGGAACCATAATGCTTCCGGAAGTGATTCCTTTTTTCCCGAACGCACTGATAACGGCTGCATCGGTACTGTGAGACAAACCGAGATCATCGGCATGAATAATAAGTAATTTGGTGTCTTTCGGATAACCCAGTTTTTCGGCCAGGTTAAGGTTGCTTTGTGCATAAAGGCCGATATGCATAAGCAAGAGGGCAAAAATTCCGATAAAGGGAGTTTTTAGCTTCATGGTTGTGTTTGTTAGTTTTAGCAGGTTGAATTTACAAAAGTTGTGAATAATTCAGCGGTATTGGCCAGGGAATAATGGAGGGATGGTGATAAATGGGAGTAAAGAAATGTCACCATTTACATTGTAACTTCCGGGTGATAAGGTAAATCAAAACAGAAGACAGTTCCTTGGCGGCTATCTGGTTCCAACCAGATACTTCCTCCAAGCATCTCCACATATGCTTTGGAAATGGCCAGGCCTAAACCAGCACCCTCATGATTTCGGGTAAGGGTTTGTTCTGCCTGGATGAATCGTTCGAAAATTTTGTCCCGCATCTCTGCAGGAATACCGATGCCAGTGTCCTGAACATGAAAGATTATCCGGTTATTTTTCAGACTGTAACCATATGACACTTCTCCGTACTTCGTGAATTTCAGTGCATTTTTGATCAGGTTACTCATGATTTGGTACAGTTTGACTTTATCGGTATTCAGCCGGATTGTTGATTTGCCATCTATATCACGGATAAAACCGATTTTCAAGCCTTTCTTTTCGGCTTCGTGCCTGAAAAAATCCAGCAGGTCCAGCATCAATACTTCCAGGTCTGTCGATTGCTTTTGGATGGTAACCTGACCGGCTTCAATTTTAGAAATATCAATTAAATCACTGATGATATTCATCAAACGATTACCACTTTCGTGGATGATTCGAATGTAGTCCAGCCGTTCCTTGTTTGTTTCAGCCTCCTGAAGCAATTCCGAAAAACCAAGAATCCCATTCATCGGAGTTCGGATTTCATGTGACATATTGGCCAGAAAAGCACTTTTCAGCCGGTCACTTTCTTCGGCTTTCTCTTTGGCTAGCATCAGTTCGCGATTGAATTCTTCTATTTGTTTATGACTACGCGCCAGTTCGAGTTCTGCTTGCTTCCGCTGCGTGATATCTATGATATTTCCTATGTAACCGATAAGCTTTTGATTCGTGGTATACTCCGGAATGGTCATTCCCATTACCCAGACAATACTTCCATCCGGGTGGACGAAACGGTATTCAGCATGGGAAGGTTTATGTGTTTCCACGCTTAAATTCCAGTTGTACCTGACTGTTTGGATATCTTCGGGCATGACAGCTTTTTGCCAGCCATTACCCAAAGCCTCCATTTCATTCATGCCGGATAGTTCACACCATTTGGGGTTAACGTAGATGGTACTCCCGTTGGCGTCGGTGCGGAATATTCCAACGGGTGAGTGGTTGACCAGTGTATGAAATAATCGTTCGCTTTCCAACAGCTTAATTTCCATCTCCAGGTGCTCGGTAATGTCATTGGCGAGGACAAGTTCCGATGGTCTGTTAGAAAATTCAATCCGGCGGGTGTAGGTTTCCATGAAAGCTAAGCTGCCATCTTTCAAGCGGAAGGACCGGATGTGTACATGATGAAATTTCGAATGTTTTCCGGAAGCTTCATTCAGTATATCTACTGAATTTTCCTCTGGTTCCAAATCGGATAAAGTGAGCTGCAGGAATTCTTCTTTTCGATAGCCAAATGTCATGATGGCCGCATCGTTGGCCGCATTTATTTTGAGCGTCTCCAGATCATATAGGAAAACCGGCTGTGGGTTCTCTTCAAATAAAAGCCGGTAGTTATTCCCGATTTCTGCGAGCTGTTCTTTGGTTTCTTTCAGTTTGGTGATATTGATGGCAGTTACCAGAATCGCCGGCTTTTCATTCCAGACAAAATCACTCAGCGATAATTCCAACCAGATTTGTTTCCCGGATTTATCGATACTTCTTACCACTGTCCGGTCATCAATCTCGCTTTTTTCAATTCGTTCAACGATTTCGGAAAGACACTGAAATTCGATTTGATCTTTAAGTGCAATTTTGATACACTCCGACTTATCCGCTAACAGATCACGCGAAAAGCCAAGAATATCTTCCATTGCATGGTTGACATAAACAATGCTTCTTTCTGAAATAATGACAATTCCGGAAGTAGTAGTTTCCAATAAACGATTGAAACGTTGTTCCGACTGTGCAAGTTTACGTGTGCGCTGATTCACTTTTATTTTCAGGAAGATGGACAGGAGAAGAACAAATAAACCCAGTCCGGATACTACCAGTAGTCTGTGCATGTAGAAGTCTGAATCATGGCGCACCAATCGAACGTCGTTTTGACTTCCGACCCAAATCTGATAATTACTGTTTGCCGGCTGTCTTTTGTCGTATTGTGCAATAATGCCTGTAACCTGGATGATTTCTCCTTCCCTGTATTTTTCGAATAAAGTTTTTTCTTTAGAGAAATCAAAACAGGTCAATTTTATTTCATCTGTCCTGTTGTTTACTTCGAGCATTAACAGGTTACCGTACGCACCATACCCTTTGCCTGTGATTCTTGCCTGCAACGTGACCAGCTTTCCTTCGAGCTGTTCATATGGTTGCCTTTCAATTTTTACAGGAGAAACTAATTTACGGTGAAGTGTGTCAAGTAAAGTGACTTTGGCTGAATCAATTTCAGTCATGCCAAAATAATGGCCAATGACGCCTGAAACCCGAATACTGTCTCCTGATTTTATGGGGAAATCAGGAAAAAAATGATTGTAAGCAACGATTCCGCCCGAAGAGTCCTGTAGACAAATGATCATCTGATCTATTGTAACAGTGTCGGATGGAATCGTGACGCGACCGGTCACGCTTACCCATTGCCCCAATTTGTCAGGAACGAAATTGCTGTCGCGGTCAGCTCTTGCTTCACCAATGGACATAGGTTGAATATCGGCCTGACAGAAAGCCGGTTCAGAAAAGACAAAAAGCGTCAGAAGCAGATAAACTAATATCAGTAATCTGTTTTTCAAATGGTGGTGAAGTTATGCTTGCCTACGGCTAAATGTATTCCCCTTTTATCCTTCCATAAACGGGGAATGAATGCGATTGTTTAAAACGATCATCTAACTGTCACGACCATGGTTTTAGGTTTTTCGGTTCATTATGCGTATGGTGTATTTTCTACGATACAATAACGGGCGGATAATGCAAAATATTATGTTTTAATTAGGCGTATTGGTAATTAGGTTTGAAATAAAATAGAAAGGGTTGCTGAACCAATCAGATTCGCAACCCTTTTATATTCGAATAAAATCGTTAATTACTTTCCGGCACGTGCTTCAAGCTGATCTCTTTTCAACGTGATGAGATGACCTATTGGCTTTCCATCCCGGTAGGTGACAGCCCGCAGGGTAATGGGTCCATCCGGCAGCTCCACTGGACCGGTGTATTTTGCACAGAAATTATCCGGCATTGCATCATCGATGGTATAATAAATCGTCAGGTCCGGAATTTCAGTACTCATAATCAGCATTAACTTACCATTTTCTTTCCTGGTTGTTATCTCTGCATCATAAACTGCTTTGGAATAATTGACTTCAGCGATATCGGCACGGCCAAACTGATTCTCCATGCGTTTGGCAAAGTCGTTCCAGTTTTTTGCGGCCTTAGGCGACCAGAATACTTCCGAAAGTGCCCAGGCACGTGGATAGGTCATGTACTCAGCATAGCGAAGTGTTGGTGTTTGTTCGGACCAAAGGTTGCCCTGACCACCTAAAATATATTTGGGATCGACGCCTTCCGGAACGGGATCATAACTGTAGGCTTTCGATACCCGAAGATTAGCGTAAATGGGCGGTTCAACCGTTGGATCTCCCTGACAATAATCAAGATAGGCATAAGTGGTTGGTGTCATGACCACTTCGTGTCCCATTTTGGCTGCTTCAATACCTCCTTTAATTCCACGCCAGCTCATCACAGTGGCATTTGGTGTAATGCCTCCTTCAAGAATTTCGTCCCAGCCCAGCAAGCGCTTGCCTTTCGATTCCAGAATTTTTTCCACGCGGTTCATGAAATAACCTTGTAATTGTTCTACATGGGTAATTTTGAGTTTCTTCATGAGCGCCTGACATCCGGGGTCTTTTTCCCAATAGCCTTTGTAACACTCGTCTCCGCCAACATGAATGTACGGATTAGGGAAGAGTGCAGCCACTTCGGTGAATACTTTATCGAGAAATTCGTACACCTTTTCGTTTGCCGGATCCAGAGTATTGTCAACAAACATCTTGAAAGTGCCGTCGTCATTCCATTTGGCAAAATTTGAGCCTGGATTCACTTTGACACTGGTATCCTGCGTACAACAAAGTTCGGGATATGAGGCGATGGCAGCCATGCTGTGTCCCGGAACATCTATCTCGGGAATAATAGTTACATAGCGATCTTTGGCGTACTGAATAATTTCCCTGATGTCATCCTGTGTATAATAACCGCCAACAGTTGCTTTCTCTCCGGGTTTTGGAGCTTCCCGATCGCCAAAATGGCCGTAGCGTTTCACGCGCCAGGCACCGACTTCGGTCAGTTTAGGCAACGATTTAATTTCGATGCGCCATCCGTTATCGTCGGTCAGGTGCCAGTGGAAGGTATTGTATTTGAAGCGAGCCATTTCGTCGATGTACTCTTTTACCTCCTTTTTGGTGAAGAAATTACGACTGACATCGAGCATCAATCCACGCCATGCAAAACGTGGGTAATCAGTGATGGAAACTGCCGGAACATTCCAGTCTGCATCGGTTTTAACTTTGCTTTCAATTTCCTTTGGGAAAAGTTGCAGCAAGGTTTGCATCCCATAAAACAAACCGGCAGGTTTATTGGCCGCAATGACAATGTCTTTCGGGGTTACATTCAATGTGTAACCTTCATCTCCCAATGTTTTATCTTCTTTTTTGTTCAGATTGAACTGGATGGCCCCTTTGTTTCCTTTTTCTTCTTTAAGGTTGAAACCAGTTGGTGTGTTTAGTTTTGACACCAACATGTTGGCCACATGTTTTGCTTCATCCGCATTGTAGGAAACAGAAGAACCGGGGGTGAGGGCATAAAAGCCATCAGCGGGTTCTACATTCACAGGTTCGGGAATCAGGTTAAAGCTGTTGGTTTGTCCGTTGACTGTAGCTGTGGTCAGGACAAGCAGCAAAATGAACAGGTTTCTCATCGTTTTTATACTAATGGATTAATAACTAGTTGAAGATTAGGTGTTTGTTTCTGTTTTTGACAACATCGCAGGTAAATATAGAAAATGTTCTCTATGTTCATATAAGTTTTAAAAAGGTTCTTGTATTCCTGACAAGGTTAAAAATGAAATGATCAATGAAGCCTTTGCATCCGTTCAAGAATATGGTGTCTTAGCCTTAAATCTTTCCTAAATTTTAGATGGGAGCAGTTATCTTTTCAGTCAGTTTTGTATTTTAGGCAGCGTTTGAATGAAACTTCATCCAGTGTGATTCTTTCCAGAGGGTGAGTTTGAGGAGAATAAGGTTCATCAATAATAAAAAAGTTTTCCATGACAGATATTATTAAGTCCATTATCCTTGGGATTATCGAAGGAATTACTGAGTTTCTTCCGATTTCATCTACCGGCCACCTGATCATAGCCAATCAGTTCATATCATTTGAAGAGAGTTTCACTAATATGTTTGATGTGGTGATTCAATTGGGCGCTATTCTTTCTGTAATTTACTATTTCCGGAAGGAGATTATTCCGAAAAGTCTGAACATTGCTGAGAACAAACGCATTTTTGACATTTGGTTTCGGGCAGTCGCAGGTGTGGTGCCGGCCCTGATTTTGGGAGCTGCGTTCGGTTCCTACCTGGAAGAAAAATTATTTAATCCGGTGGTGGTTTCTACCATGCTTGTGATTGGCGGTCTGGTTTTGATTTTTATCGACCGGAAGGATCGACCTTCCCGCTTTCACGATGTGGCTTCGATGGATTACAAGACTGTCCTGCTCATCGGACTCATTCAGTGTATGGCCATGATTCCGGGAACTTCCCGTTCGGCAGCAACGATTATTGGAGCTATGTTGCTCGGAGCTGACCGGAAAACGGCAGCTGAATTCTCTTTCTATCTGGCCATTCCAACCATGATTGCGGCTTCGGGTTACTCGTTGCTGAAACATCATGCTTCGCTTACTAGTCACGATTTGATTGTTCTGGGAACCGGCTTTGTGGTTTCGTTTATTGTGGCATTGGTGGTTGTGGCTTTCCTGATGAACTTCATCCGCAAACATACTTTTCAAAGTTTCGGTTACTACCGCATCGTGTTGGGAATTGTTATTCTGGCCTGGATGTTTCTTTGATAAACAAGCTGATTTTTCAAAAATATATTTGCCCCGTTTTCTGATGAAGAATTCGGGGTATTTTTTTGCTTTTTCGTCATTCTGACTTCTATAGAATTTTGACCAAAATTGACTGGAAAAAGCCCCGCTTTTTGAAGAAATTTCAATTCCGGTAACTCCCTCGCAACGATACGTCTACAGCAATTTCAACAGGCCTCCATTCGAGCTCGATATGGCTAACTGCTGAATTATTAATAACTTTGCAGTGTTTTTATTTATCTGCCCGGTTAAAAATTGGCCAGTTTACCGGGTTCAAAATTGCCTTTCATTTGTGCAAGAAATTGCATTCTGAAATACAAAAAACCGAAAATTTATGGTTCAAAGGAAAAAGCCTGTGATTCTGTTTAAGTACGGAGGGAATGCTATGACCGATGACGAATTGAAAAAGCAGGTGCTTGAGCACATGTGTTCGTTGACAAAGAAAGGATATCATGTGGTCATAGTTCATGGCGGAGGACCTTTTATTAAAGACATTCTGGGCAAAGTTGGTATAGAGTCGGAATTCATCGATGGTCACCGTAAAACCACTCCTGAAGCTTTAAAATATGTGGAGATGGCTTTGAAAGGTGAAGTAAACGGCAGCCTGGTCAATCTGGTCAATCGTTTAGGATACAAGGCCGTTGGACTTTCAGGAAAAGATGGGAAAATGGCTGTTGCCACCAAGCGGATTCACCGTAAGGTCGTCGATGGGAAAACGGAAAGTTTTGACCTCGGGCAGGTTGGGGACGTGGAAAGTATAAATCCGCAATTGGCTGAATATTTGTTGAATGAGGGCTACATTCCTGTAGTCACTTGCATTGCTTCGAATGAAAATGGAAACGATTTCAATATCAATGCCGATATGTTTGCCGGTCATCTGGCCGGAGCGCTGAATGTCGAGCAATACATAGTTCTGACGGACGTAGACGGTTTGCGGATGAACAAAGACAAACCCGAAACGCTCATCGACAAATTGCATGTGGCGGAAATTCCATCATTGGTTGAGGCTGGCGTTATTCAGGGAGGGATGCTTCCCAAAATGGATGCCTGTAGGATTGCTCTTGCTAACGGAGCCGACTCTGCCCGTATCATTAATGGAACGAAACCTGAACAGATTTCAGAACTTATCGGGAAAGCCCCGATTGGTACAACCATAATCAAGTAATCATGACTTTAAAAAACAATCAGGCGTATCACGACGTCGATCAGAAGTATTATTTACAAACTTTCAGACGATATCCGATTGTTCTAGAGAAAGGAGAAGGAGCAACAGTTTGGGACGTGGAGGGCAACCGCTATGTGGATGCTTTGGCTGGCATCGCGGTGAACAACGTGGGACATAATCATCCCAACGTGGTCAATGCCATTCGCGAACAAGCAGGGAAACTCATCCATATCTCCAATTTCTACCTGAGCCGGCCACAGGTGGAGCTTTCGCAGAAGTTGGTGGAAATGTCCGGACTCGACCGCGTATTCTTCAGTAACAGCGGTGCTGAATCGGTAGAAGGAGCAATTAAGCTTGCACGAAAATATGCACATAGTAAGGGATATGGTGGAACAGTCATTTCCATGAGTGGTTCTTTTCACGGCCGGACGCTGGCAACTATTGCAACAGGAAAAAAAGCAATGCAGGAAGGATTCGAGCCCATCCCGCAAGGTTTTGCACAAGCCACTTTCAACAATATTGAATCGGTGAAGAAACTGGTGGACAACGAAACGGCTGCCATTATTGTCGAACCCATCCAGGGAGAAGGTGGAATTAATGTTGCTGATAAGCAGTTTTTGACAGATTTACGCACCTTGTGCGACGAAAGGGATCTGGTTCTTATTTTTGATGAGATCCAGTGTGGAATGGGACGTACAGGTCGCTGGTTTGCGAAAGACTATTATGGTGTACAGCCCGATATTATAACGTTGGCCAAAGGACTTGGTGGCGGTGTTCCGGTAGGAGCTATTCTCTCGAATGATAAAGTGAGTCAGGCGATTAATTTTGGAGATCATGGAACCACGTTCGGAGGAAACCCACTGGCTTGCGCAGCTGCTTTAGCAACGATACAAACCATCGATGAAGAGAACCTTTTGAAGGCTTCAGTGGAAAAAGGAAAATGGCTGCACGACAAACTTTCGGGATTGAATGAACCTGCTATCAAACTAATCAAAGGAAAAGGATTGATGATGGGTGTTGAATTTGATTTCGAAACGAAACCATTGGTCGCTGAAATGCTGAAGAACGGCGTATTGGCTAATGCTACGGCTGGAAATATTCTACGTTTGGTGCCACCGTTGAACATCACTTATCCGGAGCTCGAAGAAGTGCTCAGGGTACTGAAGATTTCTTTACAAAATTTGAGAGAGCATGGGTAAGAAAAAAAGAATAGGTATCATAGGAGCCACCGGATATACCGGCTCCGAACTCGTCCGCATTCTCGTTAACCATCCGGAGGTGGAGATTGCATTGATTACTTCCGAAAGCCGTGCCGGCGAAAAATTCTCTGATATTCATACCTCCTTTCGGGGAATTGTCGACATTATACTTCAACCGGCTTCCCAGGTGGAAAAAACCGATCTCGACCTGGTTTTTCTAGCATTACCGCATGGAGTTTCGATGGACTTCGTCAAAAAATACCATCAAAAACCTTTCAAGATTGTTGACCTTTCCGGAGATTTCCGACTCGATTCGTCGAAGGTTTACCAGGAATGGTATCAAAAGGAGCACGTTTTTCCGGAAGGTCTTGAGCATGCTGTTTTCGGTTTGCCCGAATTGAATCGTGAAAATATTAAGCAATCCGAATTGGTTGCCAATCCGGGATGTTTTCCTACGACTGCTATTTTGGGATTGGCGCCGCTACTGAGCGAAGGTATAGTTGAAAGCCGTGGCATTATTGTCGATTCCAAAACAGGCGTTACCGGGGCAGGGGTGAAACCCAAAGAAGTGACTCACTTCCCGAATGTGAATGATAACTTCAAGGCTTATGGTCTGAAAAAGCACCGGCATACCATCGAGATTCAGGATACCCTGAACAAACTATCATCCGACGAGGTAAACCTGCAGTTTACACCGCACTTGCTGCCGATCGACCGGGGGATTCTATCAACCATTTACGCGCGTCCTGTTAAAGAGGTAACGACGGCTGATTTGAATGCTCTTTACCTGCGTTATTATGAAGGTCATCCATTCGTCCGAATTACTCCGGAAGCTCCTTCGATTAAAGATGTGCGGGCATCCAATTATTGTGACATTTTCATCACATATGATGAACGGACCGGGAATATTATGGTATTAAGTGCCATTGATAATCTGGTGAAAGGAGCCGCAGGTCAGGCCATCCAAAATATGAACCTTATGCTGGGACTGGACGAGACTACCGGACTGAAACAAGTTCCGGTAAATCCCTAAAATCTGCCGGCTGATTTATTTCCCGGAAGGTAAATTTTCCAGGAAACTGATATGTATTTGACTGAAAAAATGAAATCAAAGCAAGAAAACATCATGATTAAGAATATTACGAATGTAAGGGGAATCAAGTGTTGGGGAGCACACATCGGTGTGAAATCGATGCGGCGAGATCTTGCCTTAATTTACTCTGAAGTTCCTGCGAGTGCAGCTGCTGTATTTACGCAAAATCAGGTGGTGGCTGAGCCGGTAAAGGTTTCAAGGAAACACATTGCCAATGGTAAGGCACAGGCTATTGTTGTAAATGCCGGAAATGCAAATGCCTGTACCGGAGAGCAGGGGCGTGAAGGTGCCGAAGCCATGGCTGCAACTTATGCTGAAACGTTAGGCATCGAAAAGGATCTGGTGTTGGTGGCTTCTACGGGAATAATCGGTGAACCATTTCCAACAGAGGATATTGTGGAGGGGATCAAGGATAACGTGGATAAGTTGACAAACAAATCGAATGCCGGATCGTTTGTGGCTAACGCCATTTTGACAACCGATACCTTTGCCAAAGAGGGATTTATCGAATTCGATGTGAACGGCTTTGAGGTAAATATGGGCGGCGTTGCTAAAGGTTCAGGGATGATACATCCGAACATGGGAACCATGCTGGCTTTTATCGTAACCGATGTGGCCATCGAACCCAAATTATTAAAGCGTCTGGTGACAAAGGCTGTCGACCGCTCCTTTAATATGATTACCGTGGACGGAGATACTTCGACCAATGATATGGTGGCTGTGCTGGCAAACGGGATGGCTGGAAATGAAGTATTGACGAAAGAGAAAGATCCGGGTTGTAATGCATTTTATGAAAATCTGGAAAATATGATGATTCATCTGGCCAAGCTGATTGTGTCGGATGGTGAAGGTTCATCGAAATTTATACAATACCAGGTAACCCATTCCCCCGACGAACTGACAGCCCGCAAATTAGTTCGCACCATTTCCGATTCGTCGTTGGTGAAAGCCGCCATGTTTGGTCGGGATCCGAACTGGGGACGCATCATCTGTGCAGCCGGTAATGCAGGGGTCCCTTTCGATTATGAAAAAGTGGATCTTTATCTGGGAGATGAGGTGACACAAATTAAGGTATTGGAAAAAGGAGTTCCGCAGGATTACGAACGAAACTACATGAAGAAACTTCTCCGCGAATCGCATATCTATGTGAAACTCGATTTAAACAATGGACGTGCTATGGCGACAGGCTGGGGAAGTGATTTAACGACTGATTATGTGTTATTCAATTCAGTGTATACTACCTGATTTAAATTTGCATACTAATCATAGTATTCTCTTTGATTTTATGTCAGGACGATACAATCTTTTGAGTTTAATGATGATTTAGGAAGCGGTTTGTACCTGGATCGTGAGCATGAGAATTCCCAATACGAAATAAACCAGACTCATGAGTCGGGAAAGGGACTTTTCACTGATTTTACTCGCTTGACGGGCGCAATAGATCCCGGTAAAAATGGCACTCATAGAGATGGTCATTCCCGCTGTGATATTAACATTTCCCATGCTGGCATGCCCGATAACGCCTGAGGCAGCCGTTAACGACATCACAAGAATAGAAGTACCTAAAGCTTTGTGAATGGGAAAACGGTTTATAAATAGCAGTATCAAAAAGATGTTGGTTCCTCCGCCAGCTCCCATAAAGCCAGTTATGAAGCCACTGCCTCCTGCAAGAAGTATGGCTGCAACAGATCTCCATGGAGGAATTGATGGTACTTCAGAATCGTTAGCGTCTGAGTCTTCATGTCGGTTGCGGCGAACACCATTAATCCAAATCACAATAGCCAAAATGAGCAACAATGAGGCAAAGGACGAACTCAATCCGTGATCAGGTACCTTATCCGAAAAGCGGGCACCAACCATTGCCATAGTAATGGAGGCAATTGCTACCAGTCCGCCGGATTTTAAATCGATATTTCCGTTCTTGTAGAAGGTATAAGATATCGCCAGCGGCGTCAAAACATCAACCAAAAGGCTGGTTCCGATCGCTTCATGAATAGTGAATTTCAAGAGCAGGTGAATGAGCGGGACAACAACCATTACTCCTGATGCACCGGTTAATCCGGTAACCAGACCAGTGAAAATGCCGATTAAAATAAGTAAAGCAATATCCATCAATTACTTAATCGTAGTAAGAACAATAGTACGTGGTGTAAACATAAGCAATATGTCGTGTAAATAAAAATTAACAATGCCTATTCATGTTCTAATTCCTTGAGCCTTACGTTGTGAATGATTAATTTTGGATAAGCTAAGTGTTGTTCGAAAAGAGATTGAATTTCCTCGAAGAATTTTAAGATTCATCGGACTGCTCCTGAGAATTAATGATTGGAATTGGAACTTTGCTGTTACATCTGACCATTGAATATAAAATCGAAACAGATGAATGTACGCGAATTGATGATGCAAAACCGCAGTTACCGTCGGTTTAAAGAAGATTTCCGGATTGACCGGAAAATGTTGCTCGATTTGGTTGAGCTGACCCGGTATGCGGCGTCGGGTCGGAATGCACAACCTTTAAAATATTGGCTATGCCATGAGACTGATGTAAATGAAAAAGTGTTTGAACATCTGACCTGGGCAGGCTATCTTACTGAATGGCCTGGTCCTGAAAAGGGTGAACGGCCTGGTGCCTATATCATTGTTTTACTTGACAGGGAAATTTCGGAGCAATATTTTTGCGACGATGGCATTGCTATGCAGAATATATTGCTTGGTGCTGTTGAGAAAGGATTGGGGGGATGTATACTTCGGGCCGTCCATAAGCCTGCTCTGCGTGAATTGCTCGGTATTCCGGAGCGATATGACATTCTTGATGTGGTAGCACTTGGGAAGCCAGTAGAGACAGTCCGGATTGAAGATGTGGGAGCGGACGGTGATACGAGATATTATCGCGATGAAGATGGCATTCATCACGTGCCTAAGCGCACATTGGCTGATTTAGTTGCGGGATAAGAATTTGAATCTTTTGGATAACGAGTGGAAAACAAAAGCCAGGAGCATTATGCGCCTGGCTTTTGTTTATTTTAGCTTATCCTTGAATATTTTCCTGAATTTGTCGAGCTTGGGCGTTATCACCAATCGGCAATAAGGTTGATTGCCGTTGTTTTCGTAATATTCCTGATGATAATCTTCCGCCGGATAAAACACTTTATAAGGTGCGATTTCCGTTACGATCGGACTATTCCAGATACCGGCACTGTCTAACTTCTGTTTGTAAGCTTCAGCCAACTCTTTTTGCTGTTCGGTATGATAGAATATCACCGAGCGGTATTGTGTTCCTACATCATGCCCCTGACGGTTCAAAGTAGTCGGATCGTGCGTTTGCCAAAATACTTTGAGAAGTTCCGGATACGAAATCACTTTCGGCTCATAGATTACCTGAACACATTCTGCATGGCCGGTTTTTCCAGTACAGACTTCGCGGTAGGTTGGATTTTTAACTGTCCCCCCCGAGTAACCCGAAATCGCTTCCTTCACGCCTTTTAATTCACTGAATATGGCTTCGGTGCACCAAAAACAACCGGTGCCAAAGGTTGCTGTGTCATATTTGGCTGTTTCGTTCATGTTTGCAGCTTTTTTGGAGGCATGCTCATTTTGATTTCCGTTTCCGGGAACGGAAAAAGAGGCAATGATTCCCATCAGTAATATGAAAGGAAAGAATAATATATACCTGGATGGTTTCATATACCTGACTTGTACGGCGTCTTAGGCTAAAAGTTTCCGGTTACTGTTATGAAAATAGGCATCCAGAATAGCCAGGTAACGTTGTTTTTCTTCCGGTAGAAGAAAGGAGGATTCGAATGAATTCCGGGCTAACCGGTATAAATGCTCTTTGCTTAATTCGAGCGCTTTGGTAACCGCCAGATAATTTTCGTTGACATAACCTCCAAAATAGGCTGGATCGTCAGAATTGACGGTCACTTTGAGACCTTTATCAAGCATAATTTTCAGAGGATGTTCAGCCATATCTTTTACTACCTGAAGTTTGAGGTTTGACAGGGGGCAAATAGTCAGAGGTATCTGCTCTTCTGAAAGAAGTTCTATCAGATCGCTATCCTCGAGGCTCCGGTTGCCATGGTCGATGCGGGATACGTTCAAATCGCACAGTGCGCCCCATACATATTCTGCCGGACCTTCTTCGCCGGCATGAGCAACGGTGAGGAATCCCATTTCCCGCGCCTTGTCGAATACCCGTTCAAATTTCTCCGGCGGGTTTCCCCGTTCTGATGAATCCAGGCCTACGGCAACAATTTTTTCCCGGTAGGGGAGCGCTTCGTTTAACGTTTCAAAAGCGGATTCTTCAGAGAGGTGACGTAGAAAACTCATGATCAGGTTGGACGAGACTCCCAATTCTCTTCTGCCGTCAGTGAGGGCATCAATAATGCCTTCGACAACGAGATGAAACGGAACTCCGCGTGATGTGTGGGTTTGCGGATCGAAAAATATTTCGGTGTGTAAAATTTTGTTTTCGTGTGCTTTCAGCAGATATGACCAGGTCAAATCATAAAAATCCTGGCGGGTCTGCAATACATTGGCACCTGCATAATATATGTCGAGGAAATCCTGCAGCTGGCTGAAATGATATGCATTGCGAAGTTCATCAATCGAAGAGTAGGGCAAATTGATTTGATTACGCCGGGCAATTTCAAACATTAGCTCAGGCTCAAAACTGCCTTCAATATGCAAATGCAGTTCGGCTTTTGGGAGATTTTTTATAAACTGTTCCATTCGTAAAATTAACGATTCTTGACTAACTCGGTCTGGTTGGTTATTCACCATAACGAATAACCTCGCAAGAGGTTTCATACTTCTACTCAGAAAACACCGAAATAACTGCTATTTGCGTCATCTTTTAAATGTTTTCATTGACTTTGTTGAATGCTTGCCGTAAATTTAAGAACTAACTTATAAAACCAAATAATCAATTAACGTTCTTTCGTATAGACTAGATAAATAGAAGGGTAACGGAAAACTCAGAGGCTTTCGTTTATTTTATTCAACTGTATGATGCGATAAGTTTTGGGCAATTATATTACTTCCTGTAGTTATTGAAACAGTTTACTTACTGTTTGCAGCTTTATTAAGTTATTGACGATTATGCCCCTATGTCTTTCGTTCCCTTTTATTTTTTTATATCAATAACTCGTTTTCGGTGAAACTGAATGCATATTGATTGTTATGAGACCAGTCAATCTTTTTTTATTGATTCTTGATTATAATCCGACATAAATCCTGTCAGATTTCTTTTTGAAAACGAATGGAGATTGAGTGTGTTGGACAGATTTCAGAACTCTTTTAGGGGAAAGAGTTTTTTGAGGGAATTTGTCTGTTACCCCTAAAAATGGTATGTGAGAAACTAATGATTACTTGTGATGACACGATTAAAATATCATTTCACGCTGGATGATATGCCGCAGGTTGCTGAGTATATTTACCAGAATTTTCAGCGGGACCATGATGAATTTGAGCATTATTCATCCGATTTCAACCAGGAATTTGACGAAGCCCTGGAGGAACGGATAAATGCTATACGGAAACTTCCGAATATGGAGTCATGGGATGAAAAGGTGGCTGAAAAACGCAAAAAACTTCAAATCATGACCAGTCATCTTCGCCCGCTACTGAATATCACCGAAATGTATTTGAAGGTAGCAAAAGGTGATGATGTTGAGACAAACGATGATATGGAGGATATCAATTTATTGCGGTCCGGAATAACTGAAAAGCGAATTTGGGAAATCCAATCCGGAATCTCCAAGTTATTGAAGCATATCAATCACCATTTGCCCGAGTTATCGGAACATGGTTTTCCTGAAAGGATTATCGATGATTTTCGATTGCTTTCGGATAATCTGCACCGAATGGAAATTGATTTGGCTGAAACCATCCATGAAAAAGAGGTGATTACCAGTGAGAATGTCCGCGCGATGAACGAACTGTGGGAAGCACTGGAAGATATCTGGAATGCCTGTCCGGAAGTATTTGCCAAAGGACATCCGGAGAAAGCAAGGGATTATTTACCGGATGAAATTATCCGACACATCCATCGTTCGTCTTCTCAGAAAGTGACGCACTAAAATGAAATTAAGTATTTTGAATTGATTATTGAGGTTGCCCGATAAGGCAGCCTCTTTTTGTTATACTTTGAGCTCTTCGCCCTCAGATTTGGCAATGATAACAGCACCACATGAGTCGCTCCAAACATTTGTAGCAGTCCGGAACATATCCAGAATCCGGTCGACCGGAAGGACCAGCGCAATCAACTCAAAAGGCAATCCGAGCACATCAAGCAGAATGGTGATGATAACCAGGCTACCCATCGGAATGGCTGCGGTACCAATACTGGCCAGCAATGCCGTAATCAGGATGATGAATTGTTCTTTAAGGCCCATGGTTGCTCCCTGTGCTTGCGCGATAAACATCACTACTGCAGTAATATATATGGCTGTACCATCCATGTTCACAGTAGCGCCAATGGGTAAAGTGAAGTTGGTAATCTTCTCCGAAACGCCCGAATTCTCATGGGTGTCGTTCATGTTGAGGGGCAACGCAGCGGCCGAGGAGGCGGTTGAAAAGGCAGTCAAAAGCGGCGTAGAGACGTTTTTCATGTGTTTGAAAGGTCGTGCTTTCCCAACAAATTTGACTAGTAAAGGTAAAGTAATAAAGGCGTGTATGGCAAGTGCAATCAGCACAGTCAGCATAAATGTACCCAGTCGATACACCAAATCACCAAAATCTTTTTGCTCAGCTACTACTTTAACAATCAAACCAAAAACTCCGTATGGAGCCAGTTTGATGATGAACATTGTGATTTTCATGAACAACTCGAAGCCGGATGTAAACACATCGACAAGTAACTGACGGTGTTGTTTACCCAACTTTGCCAGGAAAATTCCAACAATGATGGCCACAAAAATAATGGACAATAAATCGCTATTGACCATGGCCTTGAAGATATTATCGGGAACTATATCGATTAGTGTTTCACTAAAGCTCTTATGCTGAATTTGTAATTTATCGACATTGGGAATAGATGTAATATCCACGCCAATTCCTGGTTTAATCAGATCAACCAGAATCAGACCGGTAATAATTGCCAGCATACTGGTCGTTACATAATAGAGTATTGTCTTCAATCCAAGTCGGCCAAAATGTCCTTCGCCTCCAATACTGGCAATGCCCGAAATTATTGAAGTCAGAATTAACGGGATAACAATCATCTTCAGCAAACGCAGGAAGATATCGCCCATCCAACTCAGGTAAGGAACGACTGGTTTGAAGAAAATTCCTACAACAACAGCAAGTATAAGGGCAATCAGAATTTGCCAGTGAAGGTCAATCTTTATCTTTTTCATAAACTAACGGATTATGCACAGCGAAGGACACGGCTCCGAATATAGCGAGAATAATAGAATCGGCAAAAATCATCCTTTTCCGAAAGGAGGAAGAGGCTATTATAGTTACATGCACAGTACAGTACTTAAATCCATCTTTTCTTCCTGAAAAGGTGAATCAAAATCACAACAATACTAATCATGATCCCCCATAAGACAAAGTAGGCGTATTTCCAGTGTAGTTCCGGCATGTTTTCAAAATTCATCCCATATACTCCTACCAGAAATGTGAGTGGAATGAAAATGGTGGCAATGATGGTGAGCACTTGCATCACTTTATTCATACGATAACTGATACTCGACAGGTAAAGATCCTTTAGTCCGGAAACAACTTCCCGGTAGGACTCAATGGTTTCGATGATTTGTACGATGTGCTCATAAATGTCAGAGAAATATTTTCGGGTTTTGTCTTCAATTAGTTCAATATCATCATTTTCCAGTTTTCGCAATGATTCGCGAATTGGATAAGTTATTTTGCGAACCTGAAGCAGATCACCTTTAATCCGATGGATTTCCTGAAGAGAGTCTTCGTTGGGATGATTGAATATTCGTTCTTCAAGTCTCTCCAAATCGTTTCCAATGGTTTCTATAATGGTGAAATAATTATCGATGATCACATCCGTTAGCGCATAAAACAGGTAATCGGCTCCACGGGCCCGAATACTTCCTTTGGAAGAGGCCAGGCGGGTTGCTACCGGTTCAAAAACAGTATCCGGTTTTTCATTAAAACTGATTACATAATTTTTCCCCAGAATTAGGCTGATTTGATCAGTGGTGACATTTTCGTTTTGTGTTTCATATTTGAGCATTTTCAAACTAAGCATCACATAATCGTCTTCATCTTCCACTTTGGGGCGCAAATCCGTATTCAGGATGTCTTCCATCAGCAGGGGATGAATTCCGTAATGGTTTCCCAGTTTTTCCATCAACTCTACGTCGTGCAACTGATCGATGTTTATCCAGCTTACCGATGGAGAATCTTTCCGGTCCATTGCATCTTTCAGCGAAGCCTTTTGGTTCACCTCAAATTTTGTCGAATCATAATCGATAATGGTCAATTCAGGAGCTTCTTCATGTTTATCGCCGATAAATACCATACTGCCAGGAGGCAATCCTGTTTTTTGCGATACTTTCTTTTTTTTGGTGCCGCGCTTTTTGATGTGGTTATTTTTCATAGAAGACGGTTTCTTTATCATTACTAAAGTAAAAACAACGGGCAGATTTGCAGGTTCATCTTTGAAACATTTTCATGAAGAAAGCGCCCCTGATTTCCTTATCTGTTATCCTGGATGTTTATTTCTTATTTAATCACTAACTAAATTAAACCAATCATTTAGCATTATTATGATGATAATGATAGGGTGTGAGGTGCGATTTCGATGGTAACATAATGATTCTTTTACTAAAATGAATCTACATAAGCTCTGCCACTTGTATTGTCATGCGAAATTTTTTAACTTATAATTCAATTGTTTATAAACCTGACAACCCTCTTCCTCAATTCGGTTTTGTTGCAAATAGTGATTGGAAATTAACCAAACGAATAAACGTTATGATTGATCTCTGCAGGGAATCGTCAAAGTGCATAATGACGGTAAAGTCAGGTCGAACATCTGCTCTTGTCATTAGAACTCCAGGATGGGAATTATTAATTTTTTGTTAACTGTGTTTGTGCTCAGATATTTGGCACAATAAATGTAAATGTTAAAATATGTGAATAAGTGATATTGTTGGAAAATCTCTTTGATGGCAACTTTCACAGGCACCGGTACAAATCCGGAGTTCGTCTTATGGTTGCCTTCTGTTTGCCACGAATCATTTTTGAAAGCTAACCTTAATATTCATTGGCAAGTAAAGTGATGCTTCCTGCAAGTCAGATGTATATTGATTTGTGAAATTAGCCTAACAAATGTTCCTATGCTTGATCGAATAATCGAATTTTCCATCCGGAATAAGCTGGTCGTCGGACTGCTGACCCTCGCTTTAATTGGATTGGGAATTTACAACTTCACCAAACTGCCCATCGATGCAGTTCCTGATATTACCAATAACCAGGTACAGGTTATTACGGTGTCAGCATCATTGGCTCCTCAGGAAGTTGAACAGTTTATCACATTTCCGATAGAAGTGGTAATGGCCAATATACAGGGCGTGAAAGAGATCCGTTCTATTTCACGTTTCGGACTATCTGTGGTAACCATTGTTTTTGAGGATCGAATTGATACGCATGTGGCCAGGCAAATGGTCAGCGAGCAGATCAAAAGGGCCGAACAGGATATACCGGCCGGTTATGGTACACCGGAAATGATGCCTGTAACCACCGGACTCGGTGAGATCTTTCAGTATGTCCTGGTACCTGAAAAGGGATATGAAAAAGCATTCAATCCGATGAAAATCAGAACTGTTCAGGATTGGATTGTCAAAAGGCAACTGTCCGGAATTCCCGGAATTGTCGAAATCAGCAGTTTTGGTGGCGAGGTGAAGCAATACGAAGTAGCTGTAAAGCCCCGCGATTTGGTTGGAATGAACGTGACCATCACGGAGATTTATGATGCGCTGGTGCGGAACAACGAAAATACTGGTGGCAGCTACATCGAAAAGGGACCTCATCGTTACTATATCCGGGCCGAAGGCCTGGTGAAAGACGAAAAGGATATCGGCAATATTCTCATTAAAAATGTGAATGGTTACCCACTGTTTATCAAAGATGTCGCTTCGGTAAAACTCTCTTCTCCGCCGCGATTTGGTGCCATGACCAAGGATGGTAAGGGGGAAACGGTGGGTGGAATTACCCTGATGCTAAAAGGAGCCAATACCTCACAGGTAATTAGGGAGGTTCGTAAGCGAATTGAGCAGGTGCAGAAAAGTCTTCCCGAAGGATTGAAAATCGAACCGTACTTGGACCGTTCGCAGTTTATCGCCAAAACCATTGATACGGTCAAGCAAAATCTGCTGGAAGGAGGCATCATTGTCATCTTTATCCTGATTTTGCTGCTTGGAAACTATCGTTCCGGGTTAATAGTTGCATCGGTTATTCCTTTATCAATGTTGTTTGCCTTTATCATGATGAATATTTTCGGGGTAACGGCCAACCTCATGAGCCTTGGCGCCATCGACTTTGGTCTTATTGTCGATGGGGCCGTCATTGTGGTCGAGGGAATTGTATACCTTCTACATCAGCGATTTAACGGTAAAATACTCAAGGCCGCCGAAATGGACGATACTGTTTCGACGGCCACACACCGGGTTGGTCGTTCTGCGGCATTTGGCGTAATCATCATTTTGATTGTGTACCTGCCAATTTTAGCGTTTACCGGAATTGAAGGGAAGAACTTCAAGCCCATGGCACAAACAGTGAGTTTTGCTCTGTTAGGTGCTTTGATTCTGTCGTTGACTTATGTTCCCATGATTAGTGCGGTATTTCTTTCGCACAAGGTAAAGGAGGAACATGGGCTGGCCGATCGCATTATCGAGTTTCTGAATCGCTCGCATCAACCGGTTTTAAAGTGGGCTTTGAGGCATAAACTCATGGTTTTGCTCGTCACCATTGTGTTGTTTGTCATGACCATGTTCTCTTTTTCACGACTTGGAGGCGAATTTATGCCAACGCTGGAGGAAGGCGACCTGGCATGTCAGATGACTATCGCTCCTGGAGCGTCATTATCTCAAAGTATTAAAACTACCACCCAGGTCGAACAGATTCTTCTAAAGCAATTTCCGGAAGTGAAAACGGTTGTTTCAAAAATTGGAACTGCAGAAATTCCCACTGACCCAATGGCTGTGGAGGATGCTGATATCATGATTATCATGAAAGACAAGAAGGAGTGGGTGAGTGCTGATAACAGGGAAGAGCTGGTGGCGAAAATGAAAAAGGCCCTGGATGTAATTCCTGGTGCTTCGTTCGATTTTTCGCAACCCATTCAGTTGCGTTTTAATGAGTTGATGACTGGTGTTAAATCGGATGTGGCTGTGAAAATTTATGGCGAAGATATCAACTTACTTTTTGAAAAAGCCAACGAAGCTGCCACTATCATTCAGGGTGTGCAGGGCGCGGGCGATGTTAGGGTAGAACAGGTTACCGGACTTCCACAGATGATGGTCAGGTATGATCGTGATAAACTGGCTCGTTATAATCTTGATATTTCTGATGTGAACAGTGTAATTAGAACTGCTTTTGCAGGCGAAAAAGCGGGTTTGGTGTTTGAAGGAGAGCGACGGTTCGATTTGGTTATCCGGTTGGACGAAGCTTACAGGAAGGACATCAGAGCTTTGGAGCGGTTGCGTATCAACAAACCAGGTGGTGAATTGATTCTGCTGAATCAGGTGGCTTCCGTTACGATGGAAAATGGGCCGATGCAAATTAGTCGTGATAATACACATCGGCGCATTGTGATTGGTATCAATGTCCGGAACCGTGATGTGGAATCTTTTGTCAACGAGATTAATAATAAACTGCAGGCAGGAGTAAAGCTACCTCCAGGTTATTATTTTAGTTATGGTGGTCAGTTCGAAAATCTGCAATCAGCCAAGAAAAGCTCTTCCATTGCTGTTCCGGTTGCGCTCGTGTTGATTTTCATCATGCTCTATTTTGCATTCAGTTCACTCAAACAGGCTACCATGGTTTTTACAGCCATTCCGTTGGCTGTGATGGGTGGTGTATGGACGTTATTTCTTCGGGGAATGCCTTTTAGTATTTCGGCCGGTGTGGGATTTATTGCCTTGTTCGGTATTGTGGTATTAAATGGAATCGTACTCTTATCGTATTACAATCAGTTGGAGCAGGAGGGCGTGTCTGATATCTATGAGCGGGTACTGCAGGGGACAAGCATGCGTTTACGCCCTGTATTGCTGACCGCTTCTACCGATGCATTGGGTTTTCTCCCGATGGCCGTTTCGACTGCAGCCGGTGCCGAAGTTCAACGTCCCCTTGCTACTGTGGTTATTGGAGGGTTGATCACATCCACTTTTCTCACACTGGTCCTTCTGCCGGTTATTTATTATCTGTTCCACTCCGGTGAGTGGCGGAATCTTTTCAAATTCAAAAAGAAACCAGTGGCAGCTGTAATTTTGTTGTTATTGCTCTTCCCGGTAGGGAAGAGTTGGGGACAGGAGCCAATCAGAACTATAACGATTGATGAGGCGGTGGAGATGGCACTCAATAATAACCTTTCGGTGAAAGCGCGTTCGTTGATGGTGGAACGGGAGCAGGCGTTGAAGAAGTCTTCTTTTTCCTTGGATCCTGTCATATTGCAGTATGATAAGGGACAACTAAACACGACATATAACGATTACTATTTCCAGGTAAGGCAACGTTTTGAGTTTCCAACGTTGTACGGCTCAAACAACCGGTTGGCAAACGAGAATATCCGGCAAAGCCAGTTGGCATTGGGAAAAGAGAAATCGATGCTGACTACCCAGGTAAAGATGTTCTATTCGCGCAGTCAGATTGCCGGCGAGAAACTTCGTTTGCTCCGGCAACGCGACAGCCTGTTTGGTGCGTTGGAAAAAGCTGCCGACATGCAACTGAAAAGCGGAAGCATTGACCTGAGCGAATATAATCTGTTAAAGGCTGAGGCACTGAGATACCGTCAGGAATTATTGACGGCTGAAACAGCTTTCGAAACGCAACTGGGACAACTGCAGGTTCTTCTGTATTCTGAGGACCGGATCACGCCTACTGCTGGTGAATTGGCACATTTTCAACCCGTCAGACTTTTGCCTGATACTACTTCTAATTCATGGGATTACCAGATGATGAAGCAGGATGTGGTCCGAAAAAATGCGGAAGTTAAACTCTCCGGAAACAATTGGGCTCCTGCATTTACTGTCGGCTATTTTGATCAGAGTTTTGATGGTAGAAAAGGGTATGATGGATGGAGTGTTGGGCTGGAAATCCCTGTATGGTTCTGGTCGCAAACATCGAAAATCAAAGCGCTGAAACTTGAACGAGAATCACTGTCTTATCAGGCGGCACAACAAAAACAACAAGATTGGGCTCTCCGGAAGCAACTGTTCATGCTGCAACAACAATTATTCAAGAGCCTGAATATGTATGAATCGGAAATAGTTCCGAGAGCCAAAGAACTGCTGAAAGCTGCGATAAAAAGCCGAGAAGTGGGACAAACCGATTATATCGGATTTTCACGAATGGCTGGTGAGGCATATTTGTCCCGTTTCAATTATCTCGATATCCTTCAGCAATATAACGAAACTGTTTTGCAATTGAATTTAGTAATGGGTTACCCGGAAACAAAATAACCATGAGAAATCGACTTATTATCATCCTTGCCGCAGTGGTGCTGTTGTTGACAGCCTGCGGCCGAAATAAAAAAAGTACCAGCGAAGAAGCCGGAACCTCTGCACGGTTGCAACTTAGCCGTGAACAGATTGCCCACACCAATATTTCCTTTGGTTTGCCGGTGGAAAAAAATATGTCGGATGAAATACCAGCCCGGGGAATTGTAGCCTTGCCACCTGACGGACAGGCGCGAATTAACTCGTTCTCTTCGGGTATCATGAAACGGATTCATGTACACATGGGGCAAAAGGTGAGCCGTGGGCAGGTATTGGCCATGATAACCGGACCTGAACTTATCACCATGCAGGAGAATTATCTGAAGAGTGTGTATGCGCTTGAAATGCTGGAAAAAGAATATCAGCGTCTTCAGCAACTTGAGGTAGATAATATTTCCTCGCAAAAACAATTAGAGCAAGCGAAATCAGCTTATCTGTCGGAAAAAGCGACAGCACAATCTTTGCACGAAAGATTGCTCCTGCAACATATCGATCCGGAAGGACTAATGAAGGATGGTATCCGCAGTGAAATCCCTGTAATTAGTCCCATTGACGGGATTATCAACCAGATAAATTTCTCTGTTGGAGAGATTCTTTCTCCCGATCAGGTGCTTTTCGAAGTGTTGGATTTGAGTAGGCTGATGGTGAAAATTTCGGTTCTAGAACGCGATATTCCACATATTTCTGTCGGACAGAATGTCATGTTTGTCCCTTCAAATCTGGGAGATAAGCCTTATCCTGCCAAAGTTGTTGCTATTGGTGGAAAAGTAGAAGAATCGGCAAAAGTGGTAAATGTGGTATTGAAGCCCGGCGAAATTCCGGAAAAACTCCTACCGGGAATGTTTGTCGCAGCCATGATCCGGGTGGATGCTCACATGGCTCGCTGTGTGCCGGAAGCCGCTCTGATATACGACGAGAACAATCATTCTATTCTGTTTTACACAGAAGATAATCCTGAATCGGCCACCCAAATCACTTTCAAACATCTCGAAGTTGAGCCGGGCTACCGGAATAACGGATTTGTTGAGGTTGCAGGACTGAGTCAACTACCGGCCAATGCGCAAGTTGTTTTTGACGGAGGGTATTACCTTTATTCGGAACTTTTAAAAATGAAGGAATAAACCATTGAAATTGTAGGTTTTCTGCGGATATCAAATTTTTTGTCAAAAAAAATAATTGCTGGTAGCATCAAAACTGCCCGGGAGATTTGATTTCCCGGGTATTATTTTGCTATTTTGAGATGGTTTTGAATGTATTGACTCCTCATCTGCCGAAACTTTTTGGCATGATAAATGTATAAATATAGATATGTGAAACAATAAAGGAAGTGAAAGAGGCGTTTCATGTTCTGAAGGTAAGATATTAACATCGAAGTATTATGAAGAAAATTTTTATGTTCGTTGCGTTGGCTGCCTTTATGGCGCAGGGAGTGATGGCAGCAATACCCGGCAACGGGGGTGCAGATGTACAGCCAGTGAAACTGACCAAGGCCATGTTTTTGGAGAAGGTGATGAATTATGAGAAAAATCCAAACGAATGGAAATACGAAGGGGACAAACCTTGCATCATTGATTTCTATGCTGATTGGTGTGGCCCGTGTAAACAGGCATCTCCCATCCTGGATGAACTAGCCCAAAAATATGCCGGCAAGGTTCAGTTCTATAAAGTCGATACTCAGGTAGAGCAAGAATTGGCTGCTGTATTTGGTATTCGTGGCATTCCTGCTTTCTTGTGGGTTCCGATGAATGGTAAACCAACCATGACCAGCGGAATAGCCCGTAGTAAAGAGGAAACCAAGGCTATGTTCGAAAAATTGATTAATCAGGTTTTGCTGGAAAATAAACCAGCTGAGTAACAGGTTATACTATTTTATATAGAAAAGGCTTTCCAATCAGGAAAGCCTTTTCTTGTGGTATTAACTTTCTTTTGATACAGTATCTCAAATTTCTATGACCACGATTGTATCGTAGGGTTTTCTTTTATCCTGCGGAATATTTAGCGTGGTTCCAAATGCGTTTTGTTGAAATTTTAACCGGGTATTATCGTCAAAAAGGTAAACCTTTTTTATTTTCTTGCCAAAATTGGGCAGAAGCAGGTTGTCATCGGGAAGATTGAGTACATGTAAGTAAACTTTGTTTCCCTTTGCGGTAGTAACACCCCAGCTGTGAGGTGATACCGGGCCGCCTCGGGTCCCGTAGATGGTCTCACCATACTGGTCCATCCATTTTCCAATCTCACCAAGCCTTTTAACGAACTCAGGCTGAATTTTCCCGTTCGGCATAGGTCCCACATTTAATAGAAAATTGGCGTTGTAGCCGGCAGCCTTTACCAGGTAATGAATCAGATCTTCAGTCGATTTGTAATTCATATCACGAATATTGAAACCCCATGAACTGTTCATTGTTTCGCAGGTTTCCAACGGAAGCTGACCGATTTCGGAATCGCCGCTAAAACCGGTTGTATTGTGGCCGGGTAAGTCTTTTTCGAACATCTGAAAATCTTCTCCGGGTTTCGGTGCCTGATGATGATTGCTGCCAATGAGGCATGAAGGTTGGAGTTTGTGAATCAGACCATAGGTTTTGTCGAGCCGCCAGTCAGCATCTTTTTTATCCCACCAGCCATCAAACCAGATTCCGGCAATATCGCCATAGTTTGTCAGCAACTCTGTTAACTGACCGTCCATGTAATCGAGATAGGCGTTCCAGTCACCTTTTTCCGGCCGACCGGAATAATGCCCCGTATTGCCACGTGGATAGTAGTTATCCTGATACCAGTCGAGTTGGGAATAGTAGAAAAAGAGCTTAATACCTTGCTTATGACATTCATCTGCCAGTTGCTTCAGAACGTCTTTCCCGTAAGGTGTTCTGTCCACGATGTTCCAGTCGGTAAGTTTTGAGTCCCACATGCAGAAACCATCGTGGTGTTTGGAGGTGATGGTGATATATTTCATACCTGCCTCTTTGGCTATTTTGACCCATTTGGCAGCATCGAATGCAATGGGATTAAAAAAGGATGGTAGCTTTTCATAGGTCTTTTTATCCATTTTCTGATTGTTCATCACCCATTCTCCATCTCCCAGTACAGAATATACCCCCCAGTGAACGAACAGCCCGAATTTTGCATCCTGAAACCATTGACGGGCTTGCAGGTTGCCGGGGGTAGGGTTATAAGATTCCTGTGCCATAGTGATGTGTGAGATGAGAAGGATGAATACCATCCCGAAGATTTTTCTTAAAAGCATAGTGTACGTGTTTGGTTTGTTAGTGATTGATTTTATCGTGTTATTGTGGTTTCTGCCAGGCAACGCTGCCTGAATTATGAATGTGCTCGCTCAGGGCATTGAATAAATGCTGATAGACCTCGGAATGCTTGTCCAGGGGAAGTCGTTCCTGTTTATCGGTATTGAGGTTGAAGAGTTGGGTCGAATCATACGGACTATTTTGTACCAGTTTATATTCCCGGTAACGGACGGCATAGTAACAATTACCACCATAAGTGCCACCTTCGCGGCGCATCCAGAAAATGGTCCGGTAACCAGTATCTTGTGGTTTACCAAGAAGTGTGGGCAAAAGACTGATGCCGTCAACCTGATGATAGATGGAGAGCCCGGCCGCCTGGCTTAATGTTGGAAAAATATCCATGGTTAATGCTATATTATCGCTTGATCTCCCAGCCATTATGTAACGGGGCCAAACCATGCAGGCGGGTACATGGATTCCGCCTTCATAGAAATCCTGTTTTCCTCCACGACAGTTACCATTGCTGGCGCCGACCGATAGTTGTCCTCCATTGTCGGAGGTAAAAATGATAAGGGTATTCTTTTCCTGGTTGTTTTTTCGTAAGGTTTCCAATACACGACCAATATCATTATCGAGATGTTCGACGGAGGCAATGTATTTGGCACGTAATTCCTGAATTCCGGGTAACCGTTTTTTTACTTTGCTGAGCCATTCTGCAGGTGGCTGAACCGGAGTGTGCGGAGCATTGTATGCCAGCAGCATAAAAAAAGGCTGCGAATTATTAACCTGACTGGTCAGGTATTGAATGGCCCAGTCTGTGAAAATATCAGTTGCATGTCCTTCTGCTGTTATCGGTTCCTGATTCTGACGCATGTAATTGAATCCGTGTCGAAGATGTGTATAGTAGTCGTCCATCATATCTCCCAGAAAACCATGAAAATACTGAAAGCCGCACTCGTTGGGAGTGTTTGGGCTCTCCAGTCCTAAATGCCATTTCCCGATCAGCGCGGTGTGGTAGCCAACCCTTTGTAATACTTCCGGAAGTATTGGACCGTTTGAATGAAAGTAGCCCCAACTGTTTGTTGCTTTGGTCCGGATGACTCCCGGAACCCCAACCATGTCAGGATAACGGCCGGTCAGGAGCGCAGCCCTGCTGGGAGAACAGACACAACTGTTGGCGTAAAAATTCCGGAAAGTAATTCCGGAATGAAACAACTTGTCTATGTTTGGGGTCTTTACATCGGTTGCACCTAAAAATGAAATATCACCACATCCTAAATCATCAACAAAAATGACCAGAATATTTGGTGGGTTGTTGCGCATGGGTTCTGCGTCCACAGGTGTAAATCCAGTGGCCAAAATTCCTAACCCTGTTATTATTCCAGCCTTTTTACGGAGAGTTGACATGGAGGATACTTAGGTTTTTAGGTTACATATTCTGCTATCTAATTTAATGGAATCCAGTCGATTTTGAATTATTTCTTTACAGGAATCATTTGTGTGATACGAAAATTTAATGGTGTTGTAATGAAATTTTATGGATTGCCACTAAGTCCCAGTGCATCTGCTTCCTTCTGCATTCCCGCAATTGTTTCTGCGATCAAATCATCCAGCGGTATATTCAGCATTTCGGCTCCTTGCGTAATCACTTCACGGTTGGCACCAGCGGCAAACGATTTCGTTTTCCATTTTTTCTTTACCGATTTGACGGTCAGGTCGAGGATACTTCTGGAAGGACGAACATATACCGCAGCCGTAATGAGACCGGTCAATTCGTCAGTAGCATAAAGCACTTTTTCCATCGGTAACTCCGGCTTATCATCAGTACACATTCCCCAGGCATGGCTCATAACGGCTCGGATATATTCCTCAGGCCATTCATGTTCTTCCAGAATTTGGCGCGTTATGGTGCAGTGCTGTTCCGGATATTTTTCATAATCGAGGTCATGGACCAAACCGATAATGCCCCATTTTTCTGGGTCTTCACCCATTTTTTCAGCGAAGTGTTTCATTACGGCTTCCACTGCCAGTCCGTGACGAACCAGACTATCTGTGTCGTTGTATTGTTGCAGAAGCGCAAATGCTTCATCGCGGGTAGGTATTTTAGTCATGTGATAATATTTTTTGATCAGCTTTAAATTTAACAATAGATTATCGTTCGCCCAAGTGTTCGAATCATGATTTACTGAAGAATAGGATTAAGGATTTTTGATTGAATAAAGGGTGGGAGAATGTCAGGGTTTTTGCGGCAAAACGCCTGTTTAGAAACAGATGCAATTCCTTTATGGGGACAATGAATCAGTTAATTTAGCATTTTATGATGCACATCGATTTACAGAGTATTCTCAATGAAATTGCTGAAGAGGTGGAACCTTTTTATGGCAAGGGAAAAGTAGCCGATTACATTCCCGCTTTGGCCAAAGTTCCCGGCCGGCAGTTTGGTATGTCGGTCTCACTATTAAACGGTCAGGAATATACGATTGGCGATTCAGATGTGCCTTTTTCCATTCAAAGTATTTCCAAAGTTTTTACGCTGGTCATGGCTTTTCGCGAAAAGGGCGACGAAGTCTGGACCCGTGTGGGACGTGAACCTTCCGGGACACCGTTCAACTCTTTAACGCAGCTAGAAACTACGGGCGGTTATCCACGAAATCCATTCATTAATGCCGGAGCACATGTCGTGTCAGATATGTTGATGGATTTCTTGCCGAATCCGCGTCAATCGTTGCTGGAATTTGTGCGAATGCTGACGCTGAATGAAGCCATCAATTTTGATCCGGAAGTGGCTGAATCGGAACGTATCCATGGTGACCGGAATCGTGCTTTAGCTTATTACATGAAGAGTTTTGGCAATATTCAGCACGATGTGGATCAATTGCTGGATGTCTATTTCCATCAATGTGCGTTATCAATGAGTTGCCGTGATCTTTCCCGCAGCTTGTTGTTCCTGGCAAACCATGGCATTGTGCCACATTCAGGCGAACAAATTCTGAACGAAAGTCGCTCCAAACGTCTGGCCGCACTAATGCTCACATGCGGTTTGTATGATGAAGCCGGTGAGTTTGCTTTTCGTGTCGGACTTCCCGGGAAAAGCGGAGTGGGAGGCGGAATTGTGGGCATTATTCCCGGATTACTGAGTGTGGCTGTTTGGAGCCCTGAGCTGGATGTTTCGGGTAATTCGGTATTGGCCATGGAAGCCCTCGAGCGATTTACCACCAAGTTGGGGATTTCTGTTTTCTGATTTCCTGTTACATCTGAATTTACTATTGGCTCTGGAAAAGTCGATTGCCTGCTGTGACGAAAATTCCGTATTTTCGTTATAAATTAGAATCTCTATGGGCATCCAACGTAAGGATTTTTTGGTACGTCAGTTTGAAGAACTGGGCCGTGTTATTGCAGTAATGCTTGGTTTTCGTGAAAAGGGTGAATCGGAAAAAGCATTGCATTATGCAACTGATTCATTGAAAGGAATGCTGGACAATGATCCGGATTATTATCTTTCTTTTACTGATGAAGAATTCAGAGAGAATCTTTTGACATTGTGGAAGCCAGGTATTGCCGGAATGGAAATTCTTTCTGAAATGCTATACCAGATTGGCTGGATTTATGATGATCTGGGGAAAACCGAAATCGCTTCCAATTGTTTTCGGAAAGTGAAGATTACATGGGAGGTGCTGGAAAGTGATCTGGGAACGTTCAACATGGAACGCAATATGAAACTGGAAGTACTTGACAGATACATTGATGAACGTGTATAAAATGTAACTGATTTGTCTCTGCTAATCCTGATTTGACCTTACTATAAAGCGACGAGTATGTCATTGAATATTCTGAAGAAATTTCGTGAGAAGAAATTGAAAGAAGCCTGGAAGCTTTATCACGATGGCATGCGTGAAGAGGCTTTCCGAAAAATCCGTTTTTTGCTGAAGTCAACTGATACTGAAGTGCAATTGGAAGCTCTTCAGATTGCCGGGATGTGCATGTATAAACTGAAACGCTTCGACCAGGCAATTCATTATTATCAAAAAGCATGCGAAATTGCCAATGCGCGTCACGACTGGTTTAATTTGGCGATGGCTTATGCCAAATCAAAACATGTACTGGAGGCGGAAGCTGCTTTCAACATGATTAATGCTGCATCCACCAAACACAAGTACCAGTACGCAATTTCGCATCCACAGATGTTGTATCAGTATTTTCGTGTGCTGCGCGATTCCGGTTTTATGCGGGAAGCGTTTGGCCGAATCAACGAGTTGAAAGCGATGTATTGTGCTCTTTATAAATCGGATGATGATTACTTGGCTCTACGCGGAATGCCCGGCCTTTCGTTGATGATGAGGGAGGCACTTCCGGTATTACAATCTTTGGCAGTGGAACGGGATATGACGTCATGGCTGGAAGATTTTGGTCGCAGAATTAATGAACCGGGAAGTCAGGTACTGAAGGAGTATGTTACCTTACTGGATGTCTAAATATTTCCGGTTTTGCCGGAAACATATAATTTTCAGTGAAAAATATTATCGGCATAATGGGGCCCGGGGAATCAGCCGGGAAGGTAATCTGCGATTTTGCTGAAGCAACCGGTGCAGCATTAGCTGATGCAGGATTTGTGGTGCTTTCGGGCGGGCGTGCCGAAGGTGTTATGCAAGCGGCCTTGAAAGGTGCTGCCGATGCGGGTGGATTAACGGTTGGCATCCTTCCTGGAAGTGATGCTCAGGGCATGTCAGATTATGTTGATATTCCTGTATTTACCGGCATTGGTCATGCGCGTAATGCCATCAACGTTTTGTCTTCGCAGATCATAGTGGCCATCGGGTTGGGACCAGGAACCGCATCGGAGATAAGTATGGCTATAAAAATGAAAAAAACAGTAATTCTGGCATGCATGAATGAAGATGATGTTCAGTTTTTCAAACGATTAGGAGAAGTTAGCGTAGCCAGCACTCCTGATGAGGTTTTGACTTTTATCGGGCATGATTATCCCCGAAATGCTCATATTTAATATTGTTCCAAATAAAAATTATTATATCTTCGGTCCGGATAAATAAAAATGGGCGACCTAACCTTTTGTAGCCATTAGGGTAAGAGGATTAGGTGAAATACTTTTCCATCCGTTCCGGACCTAACCAAGTATAGGGGGCTGTGCACACCTACAGCCCCACTACTTAATCATTTTTCTTTCCGCTTTTTACCCTGTTTGCTTTTTTCAACAGATAATAACCTGTAGCCAGGGACAGAATGATAAAGCCGATTCCTAGCATGGTCAATCCCTCGGTATCGGTATAATCCAACAATACGACTTTCCGGGCCACCGCTATGATGGCTACTAAGAGAATGATTTCGGCGTGGAAGATGTTATCTTTCAAATAAACCTTTACAGTCTCAAACAGCTCCAGACCAATCAGGATACTGAAAAACAGTCCGAAAACTGAATTAAGGTGACTGATATCGAAAATTACAGCATTTTCATGCGGTTCAAAGAAAAGCACATTAAAAATCAGGACGGCAAATTCAAAAACAGAGACAATGACAACAATTCCGAGCAGGAATAACATCGCCCATATAACAAAACGTTCAAATTTTTCAATCAGGTGGTTCATATTCGGCTTATTTTCAATCGGATTATTATCTTGCAAAAGCGAAATCTTTACTTGTATCAAGGACTTCAATGTTAAAGATAGCGTTTAAAATTTATATCTTTTGCCTAACCAAACCAAACTACTGAACCATGCGCAAAAAATGGCTTCTTATCATTTCCATCGTTGTGCTGTTGATAATTACCGGCGGAATTGTACTTTACTACAAAATGTTCCCTAAGCCTGCTATCGAGGATACTGTTCGGGCATCACTCAAGGTAATGCCACTACCGGCTAAAGTGAAAATGAATGGTGGTGCTGTGCCTGCCGATATGGGACTCTCTGTCGTGTTTACCGATTATTCGAGTCCTGTGTTGGAAAGAGCTGTTACCCGTTTCCGGGAATGTCTTGAACGAGTTACGGAATCAGAAATTAAGGAGAATAGTGCTATTCGGCTCGAAATTCAATGCGAAGGGCAACCGGTTTCTCCTGATCCGTTGGCAAACAATGAGAAGTATTCTCTTCGTTTTAAGTCCAACCGGATAATCCTGAAAGCACTGGGTGTGTCAGGTGTTTTGCATGGTTTGGAAACATTGTCGCAATTACCGGTTAAGGAAGAGGAGCATTACTTCTGGCCGGGTTACAAAATTGATGATGTGCCAAGGTATACCTGGCGTGGGTTGATGATTGATGTTTGCCGGCATTGGATTCCCAAAGAGGTTATTCTTCGGAATCTGGATGGAATGGCAGCTTTAAAGCTGAATATTCTCCATTTGCACCTGACGGATTATCAGGGGTTTCGTATCGAGAGTAAACTATTCCCAAAACTGCAGGGAATGGGTTCCGGTGGGAATTATTATTCGCAGGATGATATGCGGGAAATCATTCAATATGCTGCCGATCGTGGAATTACGATTGTTCCAGAATTCGATATTCCCGGACATTCAACCAGCTGGTTTGTCGGGTATCCTGAACTGGCGAGTGCCCCCGGTCCTTATGTCAGTGATACGATTTTTGGTGTTCTTCATCCGGTAATGGATCCGTCAAAGGATAGTGTTTATCAGTTTCTTGATCAGTTTTTAGGTGAAATGGCCGAACTTTTCCCTGGTAAATATCTTCACATCGGAGGTGATGAAGTAGAGCCAACACAATGGGAGAATAATCCTAATATTCAGTCTTTCATGAAGGAGAATAACATTGCAGATACTCATGGGTTGCAGGCTTATTTCAATCACCGGATTAATGGAATTGTGAAAAAGTACGGAAAAGTAATGGTTGGCTGGGACGAAATTCTTCATCCGGACTTAACCTCTGATGTGATTGTGCAATCATGGCGTAGTCAGAAATCATTGTTCGAAGCAGTGCAGAAAGGTGGACGAGCTATTCTGTCGGCTGGTTGGTATCTCGATCATAAACTTCCGGCGGGAAAACATTATCAGGTCGATCCGGATATTTTGCCCGGTGCTGTTGACATTGAACCGGATAGTGTACACTGGCAAACATGGAAACTTCAATTGCATATGAAGTCCGGTGAAAGCACTTTGCCAGCGACAATTGCATTATTCGGAAAACCGGAAAATATACGTGGATTCATGCTGTTGATGGGAGGTACTATTGGTTTTAAAACTGCCCGGTTTGACGGAAAGGAACTGGCTTTTACCATGGATACAGATTATGGAGAAGCTGAGTTTGCCGGAACGTTGGAAGGCGATTCCCTGACCGGAAGAATGTCGCTTGCCATAATGGGACTTGATGTGACAGGTTCGAAAGTTGGCGCACCTGAAATTACGGGAACCAAGCCAGTTGAGTTTGAGAAAATCCGGCCACTAAATGAGGAAGAGAAGACACGCATCATAGGGGGTGAGGCTTGTATGTGGAGCGAACTGGTAAACGCCCGCACCATTGATTCGCGTATCTGGCCGCGCATGGCTGCCATTGCAGAAAAACTTTGGTCTCCGGCTGATTTAACAAAGGATGCAAATGATATGTATCGCCGGCTTCCATTTATCTCGGAAGAACTAACAGCAAGAGGATTGACACACGATTCTGATTATCCGGTTTTTATTGCTGAAATAGGTGGAGCTGAATATGCTGAACCACTAAAGGTTTTAGCCGACGAATTGGAAGAAGTGAAATATTATGAGCGGTTTGGAATGTATGAAAATCTTACGGTTTATACGCCTCTTGATCGCGTGGTTGATGCAGTTCGTCCCGAGAGCTTGCCGGCCCGGCATTTTAATCAAATAACCATGGAATGGTTGAGTGAACCTGAAAATGGCCAGTCTCTTCAGGAAATAAAAGCTTTGCTTGAGAAATGGAAGGGGAATTACGTTCGATTACAACCTGCGTTTGCAACGCATCCCCGAATAGCAGAAGTAGCCCCGCTTTCTGAGAGTTTATCCCTTTTGGCAGAAGCCGGATTGGAAGCAATTGACTTGCGGATGAAAAATCAAAAGCCTACGAATGTGCAGAGCGGGAAATGGAAACAAATCCTTGACAAGGCTTCAGAGCATGCCGGGGGTTGTCAGTTAGCTGTTGTGGATGGATTCAGGAATTTAGTACAATTCGATTGAAAAAAATCTGAGATAACCGGAAGACTTTACATTCCCTGTTGGGTGAAAAACATGCCTAAACCGCAAGTGAAAAGCCATACTCCGTAAAGTGTATGTTCGATAATGCTGGCGACTAGTGATTTGGTTTCGATGTAGCGTTTGGTGAATAGTATGCCACCAATGAAGGTGAGGATAACGGCCAGCCAGTTATGGAAAATTATGTGTCCGAAGGCAAACATCGCAGCACTGGCCAATATGATGGAATTGTTGTGCTGAAAAAGTTTCCGGTAACGGTGAACAAAGTAGGCCCGAAATGCAATGTTTTGCGGAATAACGGAAAAAAGCGGGTAAAAAATTAGCAATCCCAGCCAAAGTAAGGGATGTTTGCGAGGCAGATAAAAAAGGTGCTCAGGCTCCCAAAAATAAACGACAGCTGTCATTAAAAGAGCCACCGGAATGAAATAGAGGAAAATGGTTCCGATGGATTTTCTTGCTTTATTCCAATTCCACAGTCGTTTTCTCCGAAAGGAGGGATCACGGATAAGTTGTATGAGAAAAATGAGCGCTCCGATAATAAGTACTGGCATAAATGAGATGTCGATAACTTTTGTGAACAACAGAAAAGGAACGATCACAAAAATTATCAGAAATTCGGCCATCCTGAAAATGCGCTTGCGATAAAATGCAATGAGTCCTCTCATAGGCGAAAATTGTAACGTGGTTTCGGTGGGGGATGTTATTACTCTATACGTTACAACTTGACAGATAGTTCAATTTTTTCTGAATTTTTCAGAAAATGAATATTCAATTTTGAGATGATTACTTGTTGATTGATGTTTTTCAGGACCAGAAAATGGCCCTGAAAAACAGGAAGAACATGGTGCCGGAGATGACAATTTTAATAAACGTTGCTACCAAAAATCCGAGAAAAGAGCCGAGTCCGGCACGAAACATTTCTTTGGAGCGTTTCCCTGCATACATTTCTCCGATAACGGCTCCGGCAAATGGTCCGATTATGAAGCCAACAGGAGGGAAAAATAGTCCTACCAGCAAACCAACAATACTTCCCCATACTCCGTATTTACTTCCTCCAAAACGCTTTGTCCCCCAAATGGGAATTACATAATCAAGGATGGTAATGATTAATGCAACTATTCCCCATATAATAAAGAACTTCGTTGAAAATGTTACCCTGTCGGAGAAACTTAAAACGACCAGACCAAGGTATGAAAGAGTTGGCCCGGGGAGTGCGGGAAGTACACAACCAATTAAGCCAACTAACATTAAGATGGCACTGGCGGAAATAATAACATAATCCATTGGCTGCAGAAAGTTAATTGAGTGAATTGTAATAGTTCACCAGCTTAATCAGATCATCTTTGCTTTTTGATGATAGCTTGTTGGCTTTGTAATAATCTGCTACTTCCTTCTGATGTTTCGGGAAAGCTTCCAATAAGTTCTTTTTCTTATTGATATGTTGAGCGGGGAAAGCGCCTACCTGGATGTAAAAAACTTCCAGTGGCCAATCGAACCGGGCTGGCTTGGGGTCTACGTAAGGTTTCTCTTTTTCTTTATCAAAAAACTTTATGGTGTGCTGCGACAGGAGTCGAACGTTACCATCGGCCAAAATTTCGAAGTAACCTTGTTTTGTTTTGTTATCAGTGAATTGGTAAGTTGTGTAAGTAAATATACGATTGCCAAACTCTGCTCTTTTTACCACACTTTTGGGTGAGAATGCCATGGCTTTTCCTTCTTTTTCAAACTCCATTTCATCTTGGTACTGGTCGTATCGTAATGGAATATCGACGTATTTTTCTCCTTGTGTAGTGATAACGGTTCCCTTCTCAAATTCGTCATTTAAATAGGGCGAACCCTGAATGTCTTTGAGCGTCAGTTCCTGAAGACCAAAATGTTCCCCGTTTATCATTTTGGAAAAACGTACATCATCGATGGTTTTCAGTATAATATTTTGTGATTTGCCAATCATTGGCAATATAACGAGAAGAATGATTGTTAGTCGTTGAATCTGTTTCATGGATTTCAGGTTTGAGCTTTGTTTAACTTGTCTGAAAATAGAAAAAATCGAAGGATTATACATGTTTCTTTAGAAGTTTTCGATAGTTCCATTTTCTTTCCTTGAATTAGTTCCTTAGCAAGCGTATATTTTTTAGCATACTGTACTAATTTTCATGTCAATTTGTAAACCTTTTTTATTCTGTTACGTTTCAGGAAATGAGTACAGTAGTTTTTTCTATGGTTTGTTTAGTTAAGTTAGGTTAGTTGGTTTAATTCTTGATTGATTTCCTTTGCGTTGGTGTTTTAAGGGTTACAACCCCGGTTCGATTGAACCGGGTTTTTTTTTAAATTTGTATTCCTATGGATTCACATCATCATAAACATCATCATCACGAGCATGCTTCGGTCGATAATATGACCGGAAAGAAGCTATTTCTGACTATTATTTTGAATTTCATCATCACTGCAGCACAGATTGTTGGCGGAATTCTGTCGAACAGTCTGGCCCTGATTTCTGACGCGCTTCATAACTTGAGTGATGGCGTGGCTGTATTGCTTGCCTGGATTGCTTATCGTTTAGGGAAAAAGCCCGGAACGCCCAGGCAGACTTTCGGCTTCCGCAGGAGTGAGATTCTGGCAGCTTTCATCAATTCTGTCGCCCTGATTGCCATTTCGATTTACCTGATAGTGGAAGCGGCACAACGTTTTGCCGATACTACTCCGGTTGACGGTGGCATCATGTTGTGGATGGGAATTATTGGATTGGTAGCCAATATGTTTTCAGTGCTTCTCTTGCAAAAGGATAAAGGAAGTAACATCAATGTGCGGGCGGCTTATCTTCATCTCTTGGGTGATGCGCTTACTTCACTGGCCGTTATCGTTGGTGCCATTGTCATTGAAATGTGGAAAATTTACTGGATTGATCCGCTGGTAACGGTCATCATAAGTGCCTTTATCCTTTATCATACTGTCGGGTTGCTAAAAGAATCCACTTCGGTGTTGATGCAGTTTACACCTTCAGAAGTTGATTTGGTGGCGGCCAAGGAAAAACTGGAAACTTTGCCAGAGATCAACAATGTTCATCATCTTCATTCCTGGGCGTTGTCGGAGGGAAGTCTTTATTTTGAAGCGCACGTAAACCTGCAGGAGGATTTGCCAACCAGCGAAACGCTTCAAGTCCGCCATGCAATTGAAGAGTTGTTGCATCACGAATATGGCATCGAACACGTAACGCTTCAGTTTGAATATAACAGCCATCACCATCCTGGTATTCTGGTGGATGGCAATGGCTGCTGTTAGATCGCCGTCAATATTTTTAGTTTACCTGTACGACAAATTCTTTTGGCTCGGTCAGCACTCCAAATGATTCGGGTTGCATGCCATATCGGGAAGTTACTTCAAGGAACTTTTCACGGTAGGTTGGATCAACAGCCACCAAAAGCCCGCCGCTGGTTTGCGGATCACATAGCAGTACTTTTTGATCTTCGGTTATCGGTGAAATCTTATGTCCGTAACTGTCGAAGTTTCGGAATGTTCCACCCGGGAATGTCTTGTGTTTGATATAAAAATCGAGGTTTTCGATGCGTGGAACTTTAGCGGCTTCAATAGTTGCGCTGAGGTTGCTACCTTCACATATTTCTGACAAATGGCCTAATAAACCAAATCCGGTTACGTCGGTAATGGCTTTTACTCCGTCCAGTTCTCCCAACTCCTGACCAATTTTATTCAGCGTCAGCATGGAATTGCGGGCGACATTCAAATCTTCTTCTTTCAGGATACCCTGTTTTTGCGCGGTAGTCAAAATTCCCACACCCAGTGGTTTGGTGAGGTATAATTCGCAACCAGCTACTGCCGAACTGTTCTGTTTAATATGCTTACGCGAAGCAATTCCGGTAACGGCTAAACCGAAAATGGGTTCAGGGCTGTCGATACTGTGACCGCCGGCAATGGCAATTCCTGCCTGTGCACAGGCACGTTTTGCTCCTTCCAGTACTTTTCCTGCTGTTTCGGCTGGTAGTTTATCAACAGGCCAGCACAAAATGGCGATGGCCATCAACGGTTTTCCACCCATGGCGTAAATGTCGCTGATCGCATTTACTGAAGCAATACCTCCGAAGTCATACGGATCATCAACAATGGGAGTGAAGAAATCTGTTGTGGAGATAAGTACTTTATCATCGTCAATGGCGTACACTGCGGCATCATCGAGGGTTCCATTGCCGACCAGTAGATTGGGATCGTCGAATTCCGTTTTGGTTTCAGCCAGGATGTTTCGCAGTACTTTAGGTGAGATTTTGCAACCGCACCCGGCACCGTGCGAATATTGAGTAAGCCTCAGTGGCTCAATGATTGGTTTATTATCTAAATCTTTGTCCATTCTAAATTCTATAGCGTTAATTCATATGCTTTTTCAAGAAGTTTTCCGGCGTCTTCATCGCTGTTTTCTCCTCCCAGCTCGACACTGGCAAAATTGGTCTTGTATTTATCGCGACTGTATCGGTACGTTTTGTCATAATAGTTGAGCAGCATGGCTGCAACCAGTTCCAGTTCATTTGAGTGGTATAGTTCGAGGACCAGTTCTGTTCGTTGTTCTCCCAGTCGCTTATTCAATGTGGATATGGCATTTACCATTTTTTGTTTTTCAAGCAGTCCGTAGTCCCTGACAAGACGATTGATTCGTTGTTCAAGAGGTACTTCAATTTCGATGATGCGTGCCTGATTCATGGCCTGCCAAAATGAGTCAGGCATAAATACATGTCCAATGCTTTTACTTTCTCCCTCTACCCAGATTCGCTTTTCCCGGTCGAGCTTTCGGAATGCATCCAGCAGGTTGTTTTGGAACTGTTGCGTGGTTGGTTGTTCTCCTTGTCCGACGCCTCCAAAAACTGATCCGCGGTGATTGGCGAGGCCCTCCAGATCGAGAATTTGTTCACCTTGTTCAGCCAGTTTCTGCAATATTTCAGTTTTTCCACTGCCGGTGAATCCTTCCAGAACAATAAGCCGGGGAATGTTTCCCAATTCTTCCAGTAACAGATTACGGTATGCTTTGTATCCTCCTTTCAGCGTAAAGCATTTAATACCGACCCGCTCGAACAGCCAGGCCATACTTTCTGAACGCATTCCTCCACGCCAGCAGTGAACAAGCAATTCTCCATTGGAAGCTATAGCTTGTGCTTCTTTCACAAATCCTGACATCTTCGGACCAACAATATCCAAACCGCGTTCAATGGCTTCGAGCCTTCCCTGCTGCTTGTAAATGGTTCCCACCTCCGCTCTTTCTTCGTTTGAGAACAGCGCGATATTGACTGCCCCCGAGATGTGTCCCTCTGCATATTCAGCTGGTGAACGGACATCAACAATGGGCGTGCTTTCTGCTTTTTCAAGAAATTCGTTGGGAGACAATATCTGCATGTGGTAAAATTTGGCACAAAATTATGCTTTTCGGAGTGGAAAACAATAATGTGTTACGTCAGAATTGGTTTGAATATGTAAAGATTGGATGAAAGTGGATTATTTTGTTTGGTTAGTATTAAAATAGCCGGAAGACAATTGTATTAAGTCGATTATTGGATGATTATACAGGTAAACCCAACACGTCATAGGAGTATTGTCATGGCAGTAAACAATCATTGATTCCCGACGATATTCGTTGGGGTAAGGAAATTTCTCACCAATCTCTTCGTAATCGTCTAAAACAGGAAGTACTTTATGGGGTTCGGATAATTGGTAAATGTGACCGAAGACTTTTCCATCTTCGGGATTTCCGGCTACCGCTCCCGGGTAATCATCAACCAGAAACAGGCGTCCGTGAAAATATCCTTTATCAAGATATTCAGCATTCTTTTTGAGAAAAGAGGACATCTCGTTATCCTGATGTTTCATGAGCGAGCCATATACAAAGAGGTATTCCATCAGTTCTTTTGGTTGAGAAGAATGGTAATATAGCCACTTATTTGTTAATCAAATGTTGTACATGGCTTCTGAAACTCCGACCAATGGGAATTTTCACTACATCAGTTTCGATATGATGATAAGTCATTGCCTTGATGTGTCGAATGTTGACGATGAAGGAGCGGTGGCAGCGAATGAAGGTGCCCGAAGGTAAACGCTCTTCCAGTTGACTGATGCTTTGATAAACCAGGAGGTTTTCGGCAGTTGTATAGATTTTTACATAATGGCCCTGACTTTCGACAGCAACAATATCAGCCAGCATGAGACGAACCATTTTGTTTTCGACCTTAAAATAAGCGAAGGAATTGTCTGCTTGTTCTGCAGAACCATTTTCTGCTTCTGTTTCTTTTATTCGGTCATCGCTTTTAGAAAGCCATTTGGTTGCTTTGTTCACTGCGCGTACAAAACGGTTGAAGGTAACGGGTTTAACGAGGTAATTGACAGCATCAAGCTCAAAACCTTCCAATGCATGTTCTGAGTAAGCCGTCGTAAAAATCAATGCCGGCATTTCCTTGATTTGCCTGGCTAGTTCAATCCCGGACATAATCGGCATATTAATGTCGAGAAAGACCAGATCAATTCCTCCTTTCAGTATTTCAGAATTGGCTTCAAGCGCATTTCGGCATTCCCCCACCAGTTCGAGAAAATCGATTTTCCCGATGTGATCGCGGAGCACTGCACGGGCCAGCGGTTCATCGTCTACTATGAGGCATCTGATTTTCATTCAATGATAATTTACATTTTCATTGAGGACTTAGAAAGTGCCTCATCAAAAATGGTTAGCATAGCGTAGTGAACTTCTTCTTCCTGCTTTAGCGAAAGTTCATAGTGATTAGGGTAAAGTAGCTCAAGCCTTTTCTTCAGGTTACTGATACCAATGCCACCATTTACTTTTTTCACAGAGACATTTGCTGTACTGTTCTCCACCAGAAGCTTCATTCTTTCGGTGCTCAACTCCATTTGAATGACAATCCATGGTTTTTCTGTACCAAAAGCCTTTAGGTGTTTGAAGGCATTTTCGATGAGCGGGATGAAGAGCAGTGGAGGAATTGTGCCATTGCGATCGTTCACGAGAGAGAAGGAAATATCAACCTCTTCGTTTAACCTGATTTTTTCAAATTCGATATAACTTTTGATGAATTCCACTTCGTTGTCAATGCTCACTCTCGGGGCATCTGCTTCATAAATTAGGTAACGCATAATTTCCGACAGCCGGGCAACCGTATCTGAAGTCAGTTCTGATTTCATCAGCGAAAGCGCATAAATACTGTTTAAAGAATTGAACAGGAAATGAGGATTGACCTGTGTCCTCAGAAATTTTAACTCAGCCTGGAGCTTTTCTTTTTCCAGCTGATTGTTTTTTTGTTGCTGAAAAAGCCAGTATTCAGTCAGTTTTATCCCAAGGGGAATCACCATCGCTGTGTTAAGTGTCAGGATAATGTTCAACTGATCGGTCAGTCGTAGCATACTGTGAGGACGCTCCGGGAAATAAATGGACTCGATGAAAAAATACCAGGTGAATTTTACCAGGATGCTTAAAAAGGTCAAAATCAGCAAATAATATAAAATGAAGAGTAGATAACGCTGACGTTCAAGGTAAACGGGCATGAAATAATAGAGAATACTGTAAACGAAGATAAGTTTGTATGGAAGCTCAAGCAGCTGGATGTAGAAGGTTTTTTCGTAATTGTTATCGAAGGTGCCCCACATAATTCCCCAGAAACAGACCCATAGCACCCAGTAGATGACATGCAGTCCCCATCGGGGAATCCCGGTTCTTCGGGCGATATTTTGAGTGATTGAGTAAAATTCCATTGAGTCAGTTTTCTGAATGATAAAATTAGGCAAAAAGGTCAGTGTGCCTTTCTGTTTTTCACAAACAACAGGAATATTGCATGAATAACCGGTTTTTAGGTCTAATTGTCGTTCGTGCTTCGAGCGTGGTTGTCTGTGAAAATGAGTTCGTTTTGTTCTTTGGATGTCGTTTATTCGTATTGAGAACTGCAGATCAGTAGCAGGATTGAATTCAATAAAATGAATAACGAATTCCAAATTTTAAACCCATGAAAAGAACAGCACTGTTTTTCGTTTTCCTATTTTCTTCGTTTGTCCTTTTTGCCCAACAGGCGCGAGTCGATAAAATTGAGCCGCCTTTCTGGTGGACGGGAATGCACGATCCGACACTGCAATTGCTGGTCTACGGAAAAGATATTGCTTCAGCCTCGGTCACTATTAATAAGCCCGGAGTAGAGTTGGTTACTGTAAAACCGATGCCGAACAAAGATTACCTGGTAATCAACCTGAAGGTATCAAAGACGGCTCAGCCCGGTAAGTTTCCCATTGTGTTTCGAACAAAAAGTGGGAATATTGAACGAACGTATGAATTGAAAAAACGTCGTGAGCATGCTGACCTAAAGACTCCTTTTCAGGAAAATGATGCCATTTACCTGATCACACCCGACCGGTTTGCTAATGGCGATACAACGAATGATACGGTGACCGGATATGCCGAAAAGGCCAACCGCTCGATCAATTACGGCCGGCATGGTGGCGACTTGAAAGGAATGACGGAACATCTCGATTACATCAAGAAATTGGGGATGACAGCCATCTGGCCTATGCCTTTGCTGGAAAACAACCAGGCGGCTTATACATATCACGGTTATGCTATTTCGAATTTTTACCAGACAGATAAACGTTATGGTTCGAATGACGATTACAAAGCGTTTGTCAATGCAGCTCATCAGAAAGGATTGAAAGTCCTCATGGATCAGGTTTTTAACCACTGTGGTTCGGCACATTACTGGATGAAAGATCTGCCGTCTCCAACCTGGATTAACAGCATGGATAGCATCGGACGATGCATTTTCAGCAATGCGACAATTTCAGATCCTTACGCCTCTAAATCGGATATGAAAAGACAGGTTCGTGGTTATTTCGATACCAATATGCCCGATTTGAATCTGGACAATCCTATTCTGGCAAAGTACATGATTCAGAATTCAATTTGGTGGGTGGAATATGCTAATTTGGATGGTCTGCGAATTGATACTTATCCTTATTTCTCCAAAACTTTTTCTGCCAGATGGAAACAACGTATCGACGAAGAGTATCCCGGAATGTTTGTTGTTGGAGAGGTTTGGGCAACGGATGTTTCGCACGAAATTTACTGGAACAGAAAGGGAACGAATCCGGATGGTTACCAGTCGCATTTGGAAAGCATCATCGATTTTCCCATTTACTATGCTACCCTTCGTGCTTTCAAAAAAGGAGGCAATGTAAGTGAGGTGTATAATACGCTGACGAAAGATTATCTCTACGGTCATCCGGAGATGAACATGATATTTCCGGATAACCATGATGTCGACCGGATTATGGGGGACTTGAACGGTGATTACAACCGGTTAAAACTGGCACTGAGTTTCATGGCGACAACCCGCGGTATCCTGCAGTGGTATTATGGTACCGAGATATTGATGAAAGGGTTGAAACCCGATGGCATCATTCGTGAAGATATGCCCGGAGGATGGGACAGTGATACAGTGAATGTTTTTAAAGACAAGAACTTATCACCTGAACAGCAGAATGCGCTGGACTTTTCCACACGTTTACTGAACTGGCGGAAAAACAGCAAAGCTATTGCATCTGGGAAACTGTTGCATTTTGTTCCTGAGAATAATGTGTACGTTTATTTCCGGATCGCTGGAAATGAGAAGGTGATGGTTGTTTTGAATAACAACACGGAGGCACAGTCATTGAATATGGCACGGTTTGATGAAATTTTGAAGGGAGTGCGAAAAGGAACGAACATTTTAACGGGAGACAAAATCAATTTTGAGTCTTCGTTGAATATTCCTCCGCTGACTCCATACATCATTGAGTTATAAGGTAAGCATGATTTGATGGTCATTAAAATCCGAAAGATGAGAAAACAATTATCAGGCATTCTTTTGTTGCTGATCATTTTTCTTCAGCAGGTCGATGCACAGCCACTGAAAGTTTCAGCAGCCAAATATTTTTCATATCTGAAAGAAAGTCCGGAAGACTATATCATTCATAAGTTTTTGAAGTATGATATCGTTATGCTGGGAGAGGACCATGCCGTGCAGAATAACCTTAATATGGTGGCCGGTTTGATTCCTGAATTATACAAGGCAGGTGTGTACAACCTGGGAATGGAGTTCGGTGCTGCGGAAATGCAGTCGCGTTTGGATTCGTTAATCACAGCGCCACAATACAACCCTCAGGTGGCGCGTGACATGATGTACTATTACAATGTTGGATGGGCTTATCGGGCCTACCAAAATATTTACAAAGCTGCGTGGGCTTTCAACCGTACACTGCCTGCCAATGCCCGGAAATTCAGAATACTGAATCTTAGCTACCAATATCATTGGCAAGGATTCAACGGACAACGGACACCTGAGAACATGGCGAAGGTTTTTTATAAGGGAACCCCGGATAAGTTTCGTGCTGAAATAGTTGAAAAAGAGGTGCTGGTTCGGAAAGAAAAGGCCTTACTGCTGGTGGGAGTTCCGCATGCGTTTACGAAGTACAAAAGCGGTAATGAAGAATGGCTGGGCAACCGGTTGTATCAAAAATATCCCGGCAAGGTTTTTAATATCTTGTTGCACTGCCCGTTTTACAATAAACCCAATAGAACTCCTTCTCTTTGTTCTCCTGCCAATGGAAAGATTGAAGAGCTGATGCAGTTGAATCACGACAGACCGGTTGGTTTTGACCTGGTTGGAACACCGTGGGGAGATTTGCCCGACAGCAGTTCTTACAGCATGGGTTATCCCAATTTTACATTGAGCCAGTTATTTGATGGTTATATTTTTCTGGCCCCATTTTCTCAACTGAAAGGCAGCAAAATTGATGAGGATTTCTTTAAGAATAAGCCATGGTCGGAAACCCGGAAAGAATTGCCTGATCCGGATTGGCATGGAAATATTCAGAATCAGCAGGAATACTGGAAGCAAATACGTGACTTTGTTGATTTGAAAAAACGGTACGCCGATTTGCTTCATGGAGATCCAATGCCCAAAGTCTGCAGCGGACATATGGAAAGGATAACTAAATTTCCGTCAAACTATATTGCAGCCCGCAATGTCGATATTTGGCTTCCGAAAGGATACAACAAGCATCAAAAGTACGCCGTGCTATATATGCACGATGGTCAGATGCTGTTCGATTCGACAACGACCTGGAATAAGCAGGCGTGGTGTGTTGATGAGGTTTTGAGCAAGCTGATGAGCGAGAAAAAGATAGAACCGTGCATCGTGGTTGGAATTTGGAATACCGCTCAGGATCGTCACGGTGATTATTTTCCACAAAAACCTTTTGAGTCTTTACCGGCTTCTTATCAGGATTCCTTGCTTCACAAAGTATGGCAGACGAAGAATGTACCGTTATTCCCACTAGGATTGCAATCGGATAATTATTTGAAATTTCTGGTTAAGGAGCTGAAACCGTACATAGACAGCACGTATTCTACCTATACCGATCCCAAACATACATTCGTGATGGGCTCCAGTATGGGAGGACTTATTTCGATGTATGCAATTTGTGAGTATCCGAATGTATTTGGTGGGGCAGCCTGTATGTCGACTCACTGGCCCGGAACCTTTACTGTGAAGGATAATCCCATTCCGGCTGCATTTGCTGACTACATGAGAAAACATTTACCGTCGCCGGCTTCACATCGTATTTATTTCGATTATGGTACCGAAACCCTTGACGCGATGTATGGGCCTCTTCAACAGAAGGTGGATAGTGTTATGCGGGAGAGGGGATATTCCAAATCGAATTGGGAGACGTTGAAATTTGATGGTGCAGATCATTCGGAACGTTCGTGGCAGAAACGACTGGATGTTCCGGTTACATTTCTAATGGGAAGGTATAAATAAGCCTGACTGAATAATATATCTTTCCAAAGATAGACTTCAGAGTTGTTTGGGCCGGATGTCAATCCGGTTCAAACAACTCTGGTCTTTTTATTCATTTTATCCCTGTTTCAGGAATTCGAGTTCTTTACTTGTCATCGTGGGAACAAATTCGATGATCTCATAATCCGCCACATCATTGATATTGAACGGATCTTGAGACAGAACTTTTTCGAGTCCTTCTTTTGTGTCCATATTGGAGAGAATAACTCCACCGGTGCGTGGTACTTTTCTTCCGGAAGCGATGAAGTTCCCTGCCTCGTACTGTTTCTTTAGATATTCAACGTGAGCATTCAGATGTTTTTCCACCTCCTCAATCGCGACCTTGTATGTTAGAATTGTAATAAACATAGTAAACTATTTTTAATTCGTGACAAAGATATGGAATGTTCAAAAACTGAATAATTCCATACCGATAATGAAAAAGAACCGGAAAGAATTCTGATTCAGAATAATTGCCGGTCCTTTTCTGAAATATTATTTGGTGCGTATCAAATCTGAATTTTAGCGCCCATTATTTTCAAAAACTCACGAATGAAAGCCGGATGAGCTGGCCATGCCGGTGAAGTAACCAAATTCCCATCAACATAAGCATCTGTTACCGGGATATCCTGATATTCGCCTCCGGCCAGAGTTACTTCTGGTCCAACCGCCGGATAACAGGTCAGTTTTCTTCCTTTGACCACATTGGCAGCGGTTAAAATCTGGGCTCCGTGGCAGATAGCAGCCACTGGTTTGTTTGCAACAAAGAAATGCTTCACAACTTCCAGCAAATCTTTATTCAGACGCAGGTATTCCGGGGCTCTTCCTCCTGCAATCACTAATCCATCGTATTGCTCGGCTTTCACGTCTTTGAAACTGTAATTCAAGGTAAAATTGTGTCCGGGTTTTTCGGAATAAGTCTGGTCGCCTTCAAAATCATGAATAGCTGTTTTAACGGTTTCCCCTTTTTTCTTTCCGGGGCAAACAGCGTGAACTTCATAGCCTACCATTACGAGCATCTGAAACGGTACCATGGTTTCGTAATCTTCTGCGAAATCACCGGTTAAAAAAAGAATTTTCTTCATCTTGTTGAATTTTAATTAGTATCGCATAATTCAATTTGCCAGGGAGATTGGCAGAGTAAATCAGGTTGGTAACAAGAAAAACAGATCCTTCTTTGATAAAGTTTTTAAAATGGCAGTTTTTTCGAATTTGAGTCTGACCCAAATGGTAATAGATTGACTAATAGAATAGAAAATAGAGATTTGAAGAAAGATTCAGGTGTCCTCTTTTATGAATCGGTCATTTAAACATATCGATATCGAATAAAACGATTTGTGATGAATCCCGAGCTAAACTAACATAATCAGAACACATGATGAGATATTTGTTGTCCGTTGTGGTCTTTAAATCTGTATAGTATGTATTGCCGCTAAGGAAAAACGGAGCTACGGGGTAGCTAAAAATTGTTTCCGCATCATTGTAATTCAGCAGTTCCAATCGCTCGTAAAAGGTGTTGAGTGCATAGATATAATTGGATAGGTCTGTATCGTATGAGAAGTCTCCGATATAACCTTTGGCATACGATTGAGGGCTCTTGTACGAGCCGTCGGTAGTTATGATTTGTTGATTGTATAAGCCCTCAATATAGATTTTGTTATTGAACTGATTTGGGATAACGTCAACCATGTCCGCCTGCTGGTATATGTCTCCTAATTCCAGTTCATTGAAATTTCCACTGGTATCATACCACTTCACCTTCGTGGACCGGTTTCCAATCATATATAGAATGGATTTGTCGTAATTTAATTTAAAGTGCCAGTAATCCTCGTAATAGAGTGGATGTTCTTCGGAAGGAGATTGCATCTTATCGCCTCTAGAGCTATCGATATATTTCCACCTGATTCCGGATGACGTTGGATTTCCCAGACCAATTATTCCCAAACCACTTTTGTTGAATCCAATTCCCATAGGATAAATACATGGACTATCCGGATGGTCTAACGAGTCAGGCTGCATTGGTATATCCTTTACTAGTTGTCCTGTTTGAGTGAATATTTCGACCTTTTTGCCTTCATAATTGGTTACATAGACCAAATCGTTATAAGGATTGATGAAGAAATCTCCGTTTAAAGTTCCGTAAACATTAGGGATGTCAAGTTCGATCCTAAGTTTTTCCACCAGCTGGCCGTTTACGATTTCAAATTCATAAAGACAATCGGAGTCCTCTCCGTCCAGACGATTAGTTGTCAATGCCCATACGTTATTTTTATCGTCCAGGCGTATTTTCCTAAGACCACCTGCAATTAATTTTTTACTGGTGAAAAACGGAATTGGTAATATATCGGTTTGGGTTACTCCATCTTTATCGGTGACGGAATAAACATATTTATAGCTATTGCCCAAATATGAAGGGCCTACGGTGAATTTGAATCCTTTACCGTCATCGAGATATTCTATATCATTTTCTCCGACATTGAAGACAATAGTTTCTTCACCACTTTTAAGGTAGTTCAGAGTGACAGGTTTGTTGAACAATAAATACTTAGGTTCCGATAATTTAAGTTTTCCATCTTTTCCGGAATAATCGACTAGCTCCAGTGTTATGCCATTTTGTTTGATTGATAAGGTATCATTTATATTGCCCGCGATGAAAATTATGTCACCACTTCGTGAATACTCCTCTTTATTTTCGGTCCACGTTAATTTCATATCCATATCACCATTACCATTCAGCGTGTCTGGCTTTACCCATTCGGGAGTTTGAGCAATTGTCCAATTTGTATTCGAACGGATTCTAACTGTTTTTTCACCTGCATCGGCCACTGTATTGATTTCTTTTTCCAAAATCATGAACTCTACAGATAATTTTGTTTCTTCCGGACTATCAGGGGAAATCATTTTATCTTTCGAACAGGAAATAAAAAATAACAGCAATAAGAATAAATACTTATGCATGGTCAAATGGTTAGCAGATTAGTTTTAGTTACTCTTTAGAGAATTCTAATTTAATGCTTTATGCATCTAGTTTATTCTCAGAAGGTTTGTTTTACAACATTTTTCTTCCCTAAAAACTCACCGTATAGTTTAGCTTGTTCATATATGTTTTTCAATATCAAAGAAGGGAAATTTCGAAATAGTTGAGTGCCGATCTCGACTGTTTGGTTTTTGATTGTTTTTTTCCATAATCCTTCCACTTTTCCGTTTACCACGATTACCGGCCAGAATAAGCCGTTTCGGGAAATGGCTTTTTGATGATTCTCTGAAGCAATCATAGCGCTTCGATCGCGATAGCTGATGATAAATTCATCGAATGCCGGTAGCAGATAGACCGATTCTTCATTGGTTTGAGAGAACGAATGACTGGAGTTAAACCAGTATTCTTGTGAATCGATTGTTGCCGAGTACAATTTTGATTTACACAATTCAAGCGCGAGATTGGCCTGGTTCTTTTTCAATCCTGACCACCAGATGAAATCATCCAACATTGCCGGGCCATGACTTGTGAAATACCTTAAGGCGAGTTCCGCCAAAGCTTCATCTGTGGAAAGTGTTTTTTTATCAGGAACTCTTTCTTCCAGCAAGGCATAGGTTTGTTTGTTTCCCTTTAATGGTCCGCTGCAAATGACTCCATCCAGCTCAGCGTGCATGAGCAGGTGTGCAGCCCGGTTATCCTTATTCGGAATACCTGCTTTTTCTAATTGCGACACCAGCTCTTCGCGGAGAGACGAACCGTTTTTCTCCAGGTATCTGATGAAAATATTCATTACTTTTTTCAGAACATCATCGGTTATGCCCAGTTGCTTATGTCGTGTATTCAATGCTCTCTTAATCTGGGGAGCTGTTAATTCGAGCATCCAGTATATATCATCAGCTGAAATGTAGTGCCAGGTTGGACGCATCACGTGAGTACGGATGATTTCTCCTTTGTCGAATGCTTCTCTGACTGAATCATGGGTGGACCCCAATGTCCTAAGTCCAATAGCCCACAAAGCCATTGGTAAATCCTGAGCTTGCATGGCACCAAGCCACTGAATTACTTTTGGGGCTGAAGTTTCTTTTTTTTCAGAGATTTGCTGATTGGCGAGACGATTTAAAGCAATATCTGTCATATCCATTATTTTGTACGATGCTTAAGTTAACATACGTTTCAATAAACAGAAAAGTTTGTTCGGAAGATATGACTTATTCGAAAATAAACTTTGAAAGGGATTTTCCCGGGAGGAAAAAAGGTGAGTGAGTTTTTTTGGGAATTTCCGCCGCTGAAGACGCAAGGTCATGCGTCTTCGTATGCGGTGAATATTTGTTGAAAAACTAATGTTGAATAGCTCAGTTAAGATGACCGAATCTTTTTCAGAATGCAGTCAGATGTGAATGGAAAGATTCGTCGTTCTGAATCGAAAAAGGCAATTGGTTTCTTGTTTCTTATACGTTGAGCTTTACTCTTACTGCAGTTGGGCCTTTGGGGCCTGGCTCTATTTCGAAGATTACTTTGCTTCCTTCGCTTATCTCATCGATCGTATTGTTCACATGCACAAAAATACTTTCTTGTGTTTCTGTGTCTCTGATGAAGCCATACCCTTTTGAGTCATTGAAAAAGGTCACTTTTCCTTTTCTGATGGGATCGGGTTGCTCCATATCCTCCTGTTTCGGAATACTGATCTCAATATCTTCAGCCTTGGTTTTCTTCTTCTTCGTTGGATCCGGAGGTGTATCAGTGATCATCCCATTTTCATCAACATAGGCAATCATGTCGTCAAGGCTGCTTTTTTTGTCACCTTCCTTTTTGGCCAGCCTTCTCTGTTCCTTCTCTTTTCTCTTCTTTTCCTTTTTGTTTCTTACTTCTTTTTTGTTGAATGTTTCTTGCGATCTACCCATAAATAAATTTTAATTGATAATATGTCTGACTGTTTGTGTTTCTTGTAATTACATTATACGATTTCCGAAAAGTAAAGTTCAATCAGTATGCGACGGAGCTGGCCAATAAAAGCTGTTTCCGTTATCAGGCATACTTTCGTAAATGTTGATTGCCATACTCGGCGTGACTGAACTGTTTCATAAACAGGAAATTTTATTCCGTTTTTAATGAAAAAGGTGCCGAAAATGGATTTAAAAAAAGAGCAGTGATGAACTAATAGCGAATGTGGAATTAGTGCTTGTGCGCCTTCTCAAATCAGAAATCTCCACAAAGATAGAGTTTTATTTTCAGTGATTTTGCAATTAACCGTATTTTCCTGATTCAAGTGCTTTATGATCATCCTCCAAGGTTGATGCCTGAATGTCGTATAAGTCTGCCATTTATCTCCCGAAATCTCATGATTTACCTTTCGTTTGGTCATTTTCCAAAAGATACCTCATCGTTGTGAGCTTTCATGATATAAGTCGATTTCACGATTCCTGTGACTCAAAATAACTCTCAATTTTGGCCAGCAATTCAAAGCGGTTGACTGGTTTCACAATGAAATCATCACAACCAGCTTCCAGACATTTTTCCTTGTCTTCGGCCATGGCATATGCAGTTACAGCAATTACCGGCAAGTCGGCATTCATCCTTTTGAGGGTCTGAGTGGCGTCTAATCCGTTCATAATTGGCAACTTAATGTCCATCAATACCAAATCGATATCGGGATTCTTGTGGTAAAATTCAATGGCTTCTTTACCATCAGATGCCCAGACGATTTGGATACCGGTTTTGCCAAGTACACTGTATATGTATTGGTAGTTCGATTCCACATCTTCTACAATTAACACCTTGTGGTGTTGCCAGTCGGGCATAAAGTGATACAAGTTGTTTACTGAGTTGTGTACCATGTTGTTTTTTGTTTCCTGATTTGAAGGTTGGAATGGAAAAGTGACGGAAAAGACGGTTTTTTCACCCGGAACAGAATGAACATTCAGGGTGCCGCCCAATAGTTCAGCTAGTTTTTTAGCAATGGATAATCCCAGGCCAGTTCCACCGTATCGTCGGGTGAAACTGCTGTCGGCCTGTCTGAAACGGTCGAAAATAATCGGGATCATATCTGGGGGAATACCAATCCCTGAGTCTTCGACATAAAACTCTATTTCGTTGAAATTATTTCGGTTTGGAAGTAGTCTGTA
>ENA-ORXD01000414-ORXD01000414.1-sediment-metagenome-genome-assembly--contig:-NODE-414-length-56069-cov-4.621821_pt1 | contig 56069 bp, 52 predicted proteins | sample MGYA00237862_ERZ511471 | MGnify/ENA metagenome assembly ERZ511471
CAATAATATCCATTTAATTATTGAATATTAACCGTAGTCGGAAGCACCTGACAGGTCCGCCGAAAAAGGGAGGCTTGTATGACAACCGACAGCACCCAGCCTGAGGTTGAAGACCGGAAAAAGGCCGACCGGGAGACCCTTCTGCAGGCTTTGCGAGAACTGGCGGCCGAGCTGGTCGACCTGAACGAATTGATTGCAAAGGTCAAGGGCGGCCAGACCAGCATCGCGAAAAACAACGCCTATCTTCGCAAAACCCGCCAGGATATCGAGGGGTTGATCGCAGAGATCAAAAAGCTCAATACCTCTCGCAGCGATACCATCCGGCATATCCTCAATCTGTGGGAAAAGATGGCGACCAGCGCCATTCTCACCCAGCCGGATAAGGAGCTGGCGAGCCAGGATCAGTTGCATGAATTGACCACTCTGCAAGACCTGGCAGACGAGATGATTCTGAAAATCGCCATGCGGACGGTTCCTCTGCGGGTCAATGACTGGTTGAAAAAAGCCCGCCCAGGGCACTATCTCCCTTTTCACCTGCTGTTCGAGGATGAGATTCCCAGCCAGGAGGCGCGGGTCAAGGTGCTCAACTCGATTGCCTGGGCACCGGAGGCGGTGCCCGGCGGTCTGGTCAACCCCGCCAGCGGTCTGATCTACAGTTACGAGCTGAACCCGGTCAAGCGCCTTCGAAGTTTCCTCACCATCCTGTTGGTTCTGGCGGCCTGCTCGGCCCTGGTCTTTTTTTCCGCCTATATCAGTCTCTGGCACAATGGTTGGCCGATTCAGGTGGAAGATGGCCCCAAAGTGTTGTTTTTCTGGATTGCCCTATTGCTCGGGACCGTTACCCACATCGGCATCGCCAACGTGAAGAAGATCAAGAATTCCGGCCTGCCGCCGGTGATTGCTGCCGGGGACTGGCTGATGCATTTGAGCGCCCGCAAGGGTGAAATTCTATTAAAAGTGTTCATGGCGCTGATCGCTTTTTATGTGTTGTTATTCAGCCTCAACTCGGATGATCTGAAGATCTACAGTTCCTTTCTGGTCGGCTACAGTCTGGACAGCTTCATTGAGATTTTCGGAACGTCTCTGGAGCAGAAAGCGGCCGGCCAAATGGATGTCCTCAAGGGGCAGCTCGGCATCAAGGAAAAATAGGGGGAGGTATGAGCAAAAAGGATTATATGGAACAGGATCTGCTCGGTGAAATGGAACGCCTGGAGCAGAAATTTCTGCCGGGCAAAACCAAAAAAAACGTCAAGGACTGCTTAGGGGATGCCATCGACCTGATTCGTGAGTTCGGCGATCAGGATCTGGATTTAGGATTTTTCGATGAGTTGGAACGGAGCGTCACGGAGGCTCTGTTTTCCTGTGAACCGGTGAAGAATCTCCCCGGAAGCAAACAGACCCTGCTCAAGGACGAACTTGAGGTCATATTCAAGGCGCTTGATTACAAATATGCTTGGGCTGAGGGTGAAAAGGCCATGGCGGCCAAGCCGGAAGTTTTTGACGAGGCGGAAGCCTGCGAGCCGATAGAGCCTTGGTGGGATGATGATAAAGCCTGATGATTGCCCTGCTGGGACAGGTTAAACGCCAACGCCCCGGCCATGGTGGTCGGGGCGTTGCTGCGTAAGAGCACAAGAAGATTAAAAGTCGACGCTCAATTGTGCCGCGACCTGCACTTCCTGAGGATATTCGTCGCCGTCAAATTCCGCTTTTTCTCCAGCAAAGGCGGCAGCGATATCGAGGCGGGCAGCATAGAAGTTCATGCCGAGGCCGGCAGTATAGACCAGGTCGATGTCGTCTTCGGCCAGGTTCTGGTAAACTCCACCGCGCAGCGCCAGGAAGCGGAAGGCATCCCACTCCACCCCTATGCTCAGGTTCTGGGTGTCGTAGCCTGGGAAGGTGGTTTTGTTGCTCGTCAGGTCGCAGTCAACCTCGATGACCAGGGTTTCATGGGGAATAAAGGCGATGCCGGCAGTGACTTGCGGGTCGACCTTCACGTCGTCGAACTTCACCGTAACGCCAGAGGGGGAAGTCACGGTTGGGCCGTCGAATTTGGGGGCGTTGATGTTGCGCGCCACGAGGCCGAAGTTGACATAGCGGTAGCGGCCCATGATGCCCAAGTCGAGACCGACGTTGTAGGTTTCCTCGTAATTTTCGTCGACATTCTCCAACACTTCACCCGAGTCGGTGTCAAAGACGATGATTTCACTACCATAGACCCGGCCGATCAGCAGTTTGGCGTTGCCGCCGACAGACCAGTGCTCGTTAATGGCGTAACCGTAGGAAAGAGGGATTTCACCCAAGGCGAAGCCGGATAGCCTTACGGTGGTGGAGTTATCTTCCAGCGGACCGCCCAGGCCGTTGATGGTCTGGTCTGTCAAGGTGGCCAACAGGTCGACGACACCTTGGACGTCGGAAGATGAGATATCCTCCTGGCGGGCGATGGCATCCAGGTTCTGAATCGCCGTTGCATCAAGACCCGCTGCGGCCAGCTGTGCCTGTTGGTCCGGAGTGAACAGGAGAATTAGGCCGTCATTGTCAGAAATGGTAATGGCGTTGATTTCCGCATTCAGATCGACTGAGCCGGACAGCCCAAGGTTCTCTTCATCCAGATCAAGGACTACACCGCTGGCTTGAAAATAGCCGTGTGCCCCCATGGCGAAATGCCCTTTACGCACTGCCAGGCCGACATTGGCCATGGAGGTAATGGCATTGCCGGGGTCATCCAGGCCGTTGAGGTTGTTGGCAAGTTTGACAAGATTGGCGAGGTCTTGTTCGGTCTGAATACCATCGACGCTGAGCATGTCGATATCGATATCGGCCAGATCGTCAAGATATTCGCCGAACTCGTTATGCAGACGATAGCCAGCGGCGGCATTCAGGTCCGTGCCCCACTCTTTGCGGCCGAGGTTGTTATTGTCGCAGCTGATCTGATTGCCTTCGCTGTCTTTGCAACCGAAAAAACCGAAGGCGGCAGGATTGTAGTATTGAGCCGTTGTGTCATTGACCGAGGCAACATTGGCACCAGCCATGCCCATGGCACGAGGACCAACGAAAAAGGTGTCCATGGCAAAGGCGGGACAGGCAAGGCTGCTCATCAAAAAGGTCAATGCCAGGAAGGACATCAGCCGGCCAAGATCAAGTCGGGTCATCTTTTGCTCCTAACGGTGAGGTGTCAAACTTCAGACGAATTGATTGTTACGCAGTGCAGCTTTGAGCAAGCGATGTGCCAGTCCTTGCACACAATGTTTAAAATTATCGTTGCTCTTTTAATATCAATTCGTTGTGGTTGTCATGCCGAGGCTGTCGAGGTCTTGAGGGGAAGTTGGGAGCAAAGTTTTGACAATCTCTTCCTTTTAAAGTGACGTTCAGAGGCTTGGGCGGTCCGGGATTTTGCTGAGTCAAAGCTGTTTGTGGCCTGTAATCATGGATTTCAGGATATGAAAAAATGGCTGTCTTTTTGCAGGATGATTGCTGGACACCTGCGCTGAGGTTGGTTTTTGTTCCCCCAGACGATGGTGGTTCAGGACTCTCAAACACGTAGAGGAGGGAATGGTTTGAAAATTGATGAATTGAGGTTGGGAAAAGAAAAGGTACTGTTCAAAATCTGTTTTGCTTTTTCACTGCTGGTCTGGCTATTGATTGTCATCTCCATTGTTGGAGTGGTCTATGGCCTGGGGATCGCGTTTTTCCTGCTGATGGCTCATGCCATGATGATTGCCCATTTTAAAGGGCACGGTGTCAAGCTTTCGAATGAACAGCTGCCCAAGGTTTACGAACGGGTGGTGGCCGCGGCCAAAACTCTTGAAATGACCACTGTTCCCGAAGTTTATATTATGCAGGCTGGGGGGATGCTCAATGCCTTTGCGACCAAGCTGTTCGGTCGCAACTTCGTCATCATCTATTCGGACCTGCTCGAGGCCTGTGACCCGGAAGGCCGGGAAATGGATATGATCATCGGTCACGAATTAGGGCATTTGGCCCTGGGACATCTCAAGTGGCTGATGTTTCTGGCCCCGGCGAGAATTTTGCCATGGCTCGGACCGGCTTACTCGCGGGCGTGTGAGTATTCCTGCGACCGCTGCGGTACGGAGGTGGTTGGCGACCTGACTGCAGCGAGCCGTGGGCTGGTTATTCTGGCTGCAGGCGGCAAATATTCCGGAGAAGTGAACCTTAATGCGTTTGTCCGGCAGGTGGAGGAGTCGAGCGGCTTTTGGGCGTCGATTTATGAACTCAACGCATCGCATCCGTTTCTGACCAAACGGGTTGCTGCTTTGGTTAATTGGAAGAAGCCGGGTGCCGTCCAGATCCCGCGCCGCAATGTTCTGGCTTACCCCTTCGCTCCTGTTCTGGGCATGGCTTCGCCCACCGGGGCTGGCGCCGGTTTTCTGGTTGTTGTGGCGATGGTGGGAATCCTGGCGGCCATTGCCATCCCTCAGTTTAAGGCTTATCAGGCCAAAGCCCAACAGGCTGCCGTGGATCAGAATCTGGACATGTACCTGGAAGCTTTTCATGCCCAGGCATTGGCTTACTCAGCTCAAAACAATGCCTGGCCTTGTACGGTTGATGATCTCGGTGCTTCTGACGAAGTGGCTCAAATTACCGCCAAAGGTTGGGAAATCGAACTCGATTGCCAGGACGGCTATCTGGCGTTGATTTATCCATTGGGGGCAAAACGTTATTACAAGGTCGTCTATCTGGATAGTGGCGAGATCGAGGAAGGCGAATTGGACTGATTGATCGGATTGGTTCGAAAAAGACTTCAGGCCGGGAATAGATTTTTCTTCCCGGCCTGTTTTTTGGTTCAGTTTGCCCGCTCGGTACGGTTACGGCCGTTTTGTTTAGCTACGTAAAGGGCCTCATCAACCCTTTTCAGGAGTTGGTCTTCGGTTTCTTGGCAGCGCGCTTCGGCCACTCCCAAGCTGATGGTAACCGTAAGAGCCTTTCCTTCATAAGGCACCGCGTTGGCGTGGATATTCTGGCGCAGGTTTTCCGCCAGGCGGTAAGCATCCGTCGAATCGCATCCTTTGAGCAGGAGCAAGAATTCTTCGCCACCCCACCGGAAAAACAGGTCTGAGGCGCGAATTCGAGTTTTGACCAGGTTGGTGATTCCTTTGAGCACGGCGTCGCCTGCCAGGTGTCCATGGCGGTCATTAACCGGTTTGAAATTGTCGATATCGAACAGGATCATGGAAAAAGGGACGCTGTTGCGGCGACAGTCATTGATGAGCTGAGCATAGAGAATATCGAAGGCGTTGCGGTTGTAGATTCCTGTCAGTTTGTCAGAATTGGCTGTTTTTTCCAGGCGGCGCTGAAAACCACTGATCGTGTAATGGGTGATGAACAGGACAATTGCCGTGATCAGCACACAAATGATGAGGTTGACTTTCAGGGCCGCGAGGATTTCCTTGGTCGTTTCTCCCTCCACCTGCTCGACCAACAGAATCCAGTCAAATTCTTTGATATAGCGTGTATTCAGCAAAACGGTCTGGCCGTTACGCTGAAATTTCAAATTACAGCTCTCGGAGTTGAGAATCGTTTCGGTCAGAGGGGCCAGGCCCTGCATGTCCTGCAGGCGATCGCCCTGGTCGGCAAAAGAGATATCCCGCAGGGTCACTTCTCCCTTGCGGTCTACAAAATAGATGTCGCGGTGGTAACGCTGTTGATAAGTCTCCACCAGTTGTTTGACGGCATGGACGGTCAGGCCGACGCCGGTGGCACCGATATAGTTCCCCTGATAATCATAAACCTTGTAGTTGATAAAGATGGTTAAAGCATCGCGGTTGGCCAAGTCTGGATCTACGTTGATTTCGTAATCCGCCCCCATCTCTCTGACCCTGAAATACCAGAGGTCCCGGGGCTCATCTTCCTTGACCTGTTTCAGGATGCCGTTGGCATGGTAGTAAGTCCGGGTGTTCTCCGAGACAAAAAAGCTGGTGAAGGTCTTGTATTTGGTCTGGATTTCTTTCAAGTAGCGAGTGATCTTTGCAGGGTCCTGTTCCCCGGCCAGGACCCAGTCGCGCAGAAAGGTGTCCGACGCCATGAGGCCGGAGATGAAGATCGGGCGCAACAGATCGCGTTGAATCTCTGAATAGATGTTGTCGCTGGTCAGAGGCAAGGAGCTTTCGGCGATTTCGGTCCTCAGGGATGAGCGGGATGCGAAATAACTGGCCAGGCTGGTCAGCAAAAAGCCCCCGATGAGCAGAAGGCTCAACAACAGAATGATTCGGTTTTTGGTGTGCAACATGGCCGATCCTTTGAAGATTTGTTAACGCGCATAATACTATACCTGAGAATTTTTCATAGAAGGGGATAAAACGTTGAGCTAAGATTTCTGAGGCAGAGGATTTTTTAATGGCAGGATTGTCCAGACAATGGGCAGAAGGGGGGCGTATCTTTCATGGGATACACCCTGCCCAAACTGAACAAAGAGAGGCTGGAAAAGCAGATAAATGGAGGACTAGCGCCGGGGAGATCTGTTAGGAGCGCATTTCGCCGTTGTTGAGTTTGATGTGGTCTCCGGGGTATTGGATCATTTTGAGTTCAGGACGTAACCTTTCATAGAGGGCGGTTATTTCCTGGAGGTCGGCAACATAGCTGCGGACCGTCGATTCGGGGGCATTGATGACATGCTCTGTCTGGCACCAGGTACAGGTTTCGCGGATTGTGTTGTCCTCGAAGGTGACGTTGAGGATGGTCCAGTTGCGGCAGCTCATGCATTTGCTTTTGTAACTGAGAGTTTTTTCCATCGTCGTCTCCACGGCCAAATTTTTTTGCGAAGGGAATTTTACTGTACCAGAGCTTTTTCCCATTGCAAGGAAGGTTTTTTGAAAGGAAGTGTCTATGTTTCGAAAAGTTTTTTCTGATGAGCATGGGGGCAGTGACCAAGCCTTATTTTTGCCAGGATCAAGAGTCTCTCGCGGCCCTAAACTTGATGAAATAACCATTGGTGGTATGCTGAATGGGAACTATTTTAATTGGTTGCATCATCTGCCATATGTTGTGTGAGGAAGAAGTCGGGGACGGAAATGAAGAGAATTGATTTAGGCTTCGCCCAATTGGAAATCTATGACCGTTTTATTGTTGGCCGGTCAATGGAGGGTGTGGAAATCAACGAGGCCGCTCACCGAAAGGTCATGGAGATCGTCCTTAGCCATATCGCTCCTCCTCTTGGGTTTATCGTTGATGAAGTAAATTCCTACTCGATTGCCTGCGAGGTCTTTGAGCTGATTCGCAATGATCCGCACATCGCCTGCTGTGCTGCCGTGAAGTACCGGAAAATTACCGAGGACGTGTTATCCCCTGCCGGCCGATTCATGAAAAAGCCTTTTGCATTTTTCGACACCCTGGATGAGGCCAAAGCCTGGGCTCTTGAGGTTCTGAACGGGGATGACGATCTGGTTTTGGTCGGGAAATAGGTCCAAATGAACAAAGCTGCTCCACTGCGATCCCCCGAGTTTCCTTTGCGGGTTTTTTATGATGGTGCCTGTATCGTCTGCGCCAAGGAAATTGAGCACTATCGTCAAAAGGACAGAATGGGCCGTTTGTTGCTGGTCGACATCAGTGCGGCTGACTTTGATGCCGAGGCCTGGCCGATAACCCAGGCCGATTTTATGGCTCAGCTGCATGCGATTGATGCAGGTGGGACAGTTTTTCGGGGCGTCGATGCGTTCTGGGCGATCTGGCAGGCCTTTCCCGAATCGACTCTATTGGGGTTGTTGGGACGGCTGTTGATCCTGCCGGTTCTCAATCCTTTGGCTCGTCTCGGATATCGGGGCTTCGCCAGGATCAGGCGCTATCTGCCCAAACGCCACTCCTCCTGCAGCGACGGTTCCTGTCGCCTCCATGGTCCGTAAGGCCGTCGACCACTCTTCTGTAAGCCTCTCGTCTTTGTTCTGTTTCCTTTTTTCTGGATTTTTTCTTTGGATATTTGCTCCCTCAACCGTCTTTTTAATCTGATATGGTAAACTATCCGGCATGGGCGTAGTGGCCCATTAAACCCCCTGTTTTTTCGATCTGTCACCCCTCGTTTTGGAAAGGTCCTTGCTCCATGCGCAGCCTTCTCTTTTTGATTCTATCTTTTCTTATTTGTGCTGCTCCTGTTGGAGCGCAGGAAGTTCGTGCGTTGAGTTCAGGCGACCCTTTTCCGGAAATCTCCTTGCCCACACCAGCCTCTGCAGCAGACAGGCTTTATCTAGGATTACCTGAGGCTGACAGTTTCACCCCCAGTGAAGTGAGCGGGGCTGTGCTACTGGTTGAACTGCTCAATGTTCATTGTCCGCACTGCAAGATGCAAACGGCCCATTACAATAAGCTTTTCACTCTGATCGATGCCAATCCAAAAACCCAAGGTCAGATCAAGCTGCTGGGGCTGGCGATTGGTAATCTGCCCGATGAGGTGCAGACCTTTCGGGAGAATTTCAAGGTTCCATTCCCGATAATTGCTGATCCGCGCTTCGAGGCTTACCGGGCCATTGGTGGAGGTGCCACGCCGTTTTCCCTTTATGTACGGCAAGCGGATTCCGGACAACCTGGTCTTGTGACATCAACCCACCTTGGGATGAACCAGGATGTCGAAAAAATCTATGGCGAGTTGCAACGTTTGGCAGAAGAAAACATGCAGTCTCTGGAGGAGAAAGGTGCGGCGGCTACCCAGGTTCGCCGCACTATCGCCCCCTTGTTCTCGGAAACCGAATTGCAGACCAAAGTGCGCAATGCCATGATTGCGACCGGAGGGTCGATCATGGACTTCTCCAGCGTCGATATAAGCAGCGGGCGGCGGATTTATACTGCTCTCATGCAGGTTGGCGAAGAAAGGCAAAGAATCTTTGCGGAAGTGACCAGCCGCAGTTCCGTGTGCGACATCTGTCACGATGTTCATTTCATCTATGTTTTTGATTCGTCAGGAAAGATTATCGGGTTTACTCCACTGCACCTGACCAAGTATGGGAATGTTGAGTGGAGTGAGCAGGATGTGGAGCAAATGCGCCAACGAGTTGTGGGGCGTTTCCTCTCAGCGCCTAAGTCTTATGATCCCAAGGTCGATGCCGTCACTTCGGCAACCATGACCTCGGCGATTATTTTTGACAGCCTGGCTCAGGGAGAAGCCTTGTTGCAGGAATTGAGCGAGAAAGGTTTGCGCTGAGCAGGCTGAAGGAATTAGGTCGGCTGCCGTTTGATCAGCGGAATTGAACTCGGCCGCCAAATGGTACGTCATTTGGTGGTTATTCAGTGTTTTGTTTGCTGAGACTGTCATGACGAGGAACATGGATTGAATTCATTGGCCTGAGGCGGGGACGTGAAAGTGGAAGCACGATCCCTGTCCGGGAGAACTTTCCACTTGGAGTTGGCTGCCGCTCAATTCGAGTAGCCGACGGCACAGTAACAATCCCAATCCGCAACCCTTTTCACCGGAAGTCCCTTTCCGGGATGGACTGCCGTCAACACCCAGCAGTTGTTCACGGACTTCTTCGTTCATGCCGATGCCATAATCTCGTACGGAAATTTCTATCATTTCTCCTGCCGGAATGGCGCTGATCTCGATTTTTCCGCCATGGTGGCTGAATTTAATGGCGTTGCTAAGCAGATTGCGCAATACCGATTGCAATGCCATATCGTCAGCCATGATTTTCAGTTTCGGGGGCGCAAGGTTGCGGTAATCAAGCCTCTTGGTGGTTAATTCCTTCGCCAGTTCCTGCCCGATTTTTTCTATAACCTCGTGGCAGACGCAAGGCTGCGGATTCAGCCGGATGTGTCCGAATTGCAACTGAACCCATTTCAGCAGATCATCGAGCTGCTGGTAATAGCGTTGTCCGGACTGGTAGATGTCGGCAGCAAAATCGAAAAGCGCTTTGTCATTCTGTTTCGCCAAGGCGTCACACAACAATTCGGCATTGAGCAACAGAGATGTGAAAGGACTGCGCAGGTCGTGGGAAAGGAGCCCTAACAACTGATCCTTTTCCCTGGTCAAGCTCTGAACCTTGCGTGCCTGGTAAAAGGAAAACCAGAGAACGAGCCCCCCGAGCACGATAACAATCACCGACTCGAAAAGACTTTCCTGCCAGTTGACTGGGGTGGCTGGGGCGCCAAAGAAGAGATGGGGAAAATCTAAAAGCTCATCCAACCAGAGAAACAGGATGATTAAGGCGAGTCCCAAACCTTCCGTCCAGGCAATCTTTTGAGGAAGGTTTTTGATCGACATCTCTGTGCTCCTGGAACGATTAATAGGTTTTTGAGCTGTGTGATTAAAGATACCAGACTTTTAATGGATGAAAATAACAGTGCCTTAATTTTATCGGGGCCTTGGCTGGTATGTTAAGAGAGGCCTGTATCCTCTTTTTACACCGATCACAGGCGCTAAAAGGTTCTTGGTTGGTAAATAATTTGTTGCTTGCTATAATGAGCGCCAGTCAATATTTACAGGGAGGAATCATATGCGCGTATTGTTTCGTGGGTTGGTACTTGCTGGGCTGTTGCTTGGATGCTTGATCGGCTCGGCTGCCGGGGCCGGTTATCAGGATTTAACGCCGCTGCTGATTGACCTGCCCGGTTATTCGGCTGAGGCTGGCGATGGGATGCAGTTCGACATGGCAGGGCAGCGCCTGATTCAGGCCGTTCGCATGTACACTGCTGACGAACGGGAAGTCAACGCCATGGTGATGATCGGTGACCAGATGTTGACTCAGGCGCCGCTGCAGGAATTTTCTTTTGAAAGCGGCCAGGTCACCGGTCGTGTCGAGCAGGTCGACGGTTTTACCGTGCAATCCAGCTACGATAAAGGCGAGCGTAGCGGCGCAGTGTTTGTCAAATTGCAGCAAAGCGGTACCGAAGGAGCAATTTTCCTACTGGCTTTTGTCGGAATCGATGAGGGCGAAGGCATGGCGTTAGCCAAGCGTTTTGACTGGGCAGGCATGAAAGAAGCTGTGGCCCCATTTTTCAAAGTCGCCCCCTGAAAAATCTAAGCCGTCCATAATTTTAATGGCCTTCAGTCTTGAAAAAATTGTCCCATGGGGACGATCGTTCGAAGAATATTGCCGGATGTTTAAACTGACCGAGGATGATCTCAATTCGATCATCCTCGGTTGCGGTGATGGCCCGGCAAGTTTCAACGCCAGCATGAAAAAACTGGGCCGGCGCATGATTTCTGTCGATCCTCTCTATCAGTTCAGCGCTGCTCAGATCAATCAGCGTATCGAGGCAACCGCCAGCACGGTCATTAAACAGCTCCACGACTCGCGAGAAGACTATCTGTGGGATGATTTGGGCTCTCCGGATAATCTTGGCCGGGTGCGCATGGCTGCAATGAAGGAATTCCTCACCGATTACGCACGGGATGACGCGAGCGGAAATTATGTGGCTGGGGAGCTGCCCCGGCTGCCCTTTGCCGACAACAGCTTTGATCTGGCGCTCTGTTCCCACCTGCTGTTCCTCTATGCGGACCACCTTTCCTTTGAATTTCACTGTCAAGCTATTGTTGAACTCTGTCGGGTGGCCAGGGAGGTGCGGATCTTTCCTCTGGCCGACCTGGCCGGTCGTCCCTCCTGTCATCTGCCGGCGGTATTGGAATGGCTCCCAACCTGGAAGCTTTCGTCCCATCTTGAGCAGGTTCCCTACGAGTTTCAGCGTGGTGCCAACCAGATGCTGGTCGTGACACGGACTTAATGGCGTCTGCGTATTGACCCCAAGCCGTTCCGGCAGCTCACTGAAACCCTCTCGATGATTCCCTGACTCATTTAAAGATCGACCTTCACAATTTTTCCTAGGTTTATGGGCAGAATCAAAAAGATTTGATTTTTCAAATCATTTTATATGGATATTGCCATATAAAAATACTTGTAAAAAAGAATCTGGTTGTGGTATTTCCTCACCGTTTCCATATATGTTAGTTTTTGAATAAATGCTGAAGAGGTTCTAATTTTCACTTATTTGCCGATAGAAAAACCACAAAAGCATTAGGAGGCTGAAAGCATGCAGCAAAACGTAGTGAAATTTCTTCCTGGACTTCTTATTGTAGCCTTGGTTCTGGCGGCTGTTCCGGCGTTTGCTCAGTCCCATGAAGGGTTCATCACCGGCCCGATCAAAACTGGTCCGGAAGCGACCCAGCAGTGCCTTGAGTGTCACGAGGAAGAAGGCCAGGATTTTCTGAAGACGTCCCACTGGAACTGGGGTCTGGATCAGAAAATTCATGGTCAGATGGTTAAGCGCGGCAAGCGCAATGCGATTAACAACTTCTGTACGTCCGCAACCAGCAACGAAGTCTTCTGCGCCAGTTGCCACGCCGGTTACGGCATGACGGACCTGAACACCTACGATTTCTCCAACGCCGGCAACATTGATTGTCTGGTCTGCCACGATACCACCGGCAGCTATATTAAGGCCAAGGGGACGGCAGGCGCTCCGGCCGAAGGTGTGGACCTGCTTTACGTGGCACAACATGTTGGCAAGCCGGTGCGCGACAATTGCGGCTCCTGCCATTTTTACGGCGGTGGCGGCGATGCCGTTAAACACGGCGACCTCGATTCTTCCATGGCTTACCCGGATGCATCCATCGACGTTCACATGAACATCGAAGGCAATGACTTCCAGTGCCAGACCTGCCATGAAACCGAACATCACAAAATTCCCGGAAACAGCCTCGGCGTGTCCCCTTCCGAAGAAAACCATTTCGGCTGCGAAAAGTGCCATGATGAAGCGCCTCACCAGGAAGCCCGTTTGAATCAGCACGTGAAAAACGTGGCCTGCCAGACCTGCCATATCCCGTTCTTTGCCAAGCAGATCCCCACCAAGCTGGAGTGGGATTGGTCCACTGCCGGCAAGGACCTGGAAGGTGAGCATGTTGATGAGAACGGGATGCACACCTACGTGAAGAAAAAAGGCAACTTCAAATGGGGCAAGATGGTTCAGCCCGAATATGCCTGGAACAAGCATGGCACTGGCGACGTGTACCTGGTCGGTGAAAAGATCGATCCCAACAAGATGACCAAACTGGCTTACCCGACTGCGACCATCAAGACCGACGGTGCCAAGATTTCCCCCTTCAAGGTTCATCGCGGCAAGCAGATTTATGACAAGAAAACCAAAGTGTTCATTACCGCCAAGGTTTACGGTGACGGCGGCTACTGGAAGGATTTCGACTGGGATCTGGCCGCCAAGCTCGGCATGGAAGCCAATCCCATCATGAAAGAAAAAGGCCTCAGCTACAGCGGCGAATACGGTTTCGCCCCTACCGAAATGTACTGGCAGATCAACCACATGGTTGCTCCGGCCAAGGACGCTCTCAAGTGCCTCGAGTGCCATGGCGACAACGGTCGCATGAAGTGGCAGGATCTTGGCTACAAAGGCGACCCCATGACCAATCCCAAGTGGGCGCGCAAGTAATGTGAAGAAAATGATCAAGAGTAAAAAACGGGAGCCTTAGCGGGCTCCCGTTTTTTATTTGGTTTTGGGTCATCGCAACCGGTTTCAGATTCACTCCCCTCGAATGCCTTTCCCTTGGAAAAACGTGTAATAAAAGGTTCCGTCCGGTTCGGTGCTGCGACGTAATCCGTCCATTCCCAATTTCCATTGTTCTGCTGTTATGAGCCCGTTTTCGACTGCTTGGTCGCGGACCGCCGTGACCATGGCAATGAAGGTTTTTTGGGTAAATTCATCGGCAAGCTGCGGGCACCCGTTGTCCACGGCCACCACTCGCGGTTGCACGGAGACCGATTGAAAGCCGGCTGCCTGTAAAAGAGGGAAGAGCCGCCGGCCGATGAGAGCGTCGCCGCCGAGGCTTGCCTGCAGATCGACCAGGCACTGGATTGCTTGTCTGGCGGGCGGACTGTCCGGATGAAACAGTGTCGAGCCGTGATCTCCTTCGATTGCCGTGATGCTCCCCCCGGGCCGCAGCAATTGCCGAAGTTCTTGCAGGGCGGTCGATGGCTGTGAGAGGTGTTCGAGCACAAAGCAGAGAAAGACGTGGTCAAAGCTTTCCGGGGGAAAGGGTGGGGCATAGATGTCGCCCTGGCGAAAGGTAACGTTGTGCAGCCCCAGTCGTTCGGTTAACGCCTTGGCTTGTTCCAGCGATGCCGCCGAAAGATCCAGGCAGGTGAAGTGGCAGTCCGGGTTGTTGCGGGCCAGCCAGGCAGTTTGGGCACCAACGCCGCAGCCTGCTTCAAGGATTGAGCTCTCGGTGGGATAGCGTACATCGTCCTGCCAAAGGCGGGCGGTGGCGCCGGCCTGATCTGTGAGACGCCGAGCTTCGTCTTGGGAATAGCCATGCACGTACGATTGATCCATTAAGTCCTCCGAAGTTTTTCCGGCAGGATAAAGGGAATCAAGTCCGACGGTCTTGGACGATCTTGCGGTATTGGCCGGGGGTGATCCCCAGGGTGCGCTTGAAATGTCGATTGAGATGGCTTTGATCGGCGAAGCCGGTGTCAGCTGCGACTGCAGCAGGTGAATTGCCGCTGGCAAGGAGTTGGCGTGCTTTGCGAATCCGTGCTTGAATCAGGTAGCCATGAGGGGTGAGACCAGTGCTGTGCTGAAAAACCCGCAGCAGGTGAAAAGGGCTCAGGCCGGCGCAGTGGGCCAACTGCGCCAAACTGATGTCATCCTGGCAACATTCATCCAGCAAAATGCGGGCGCGCCGCACGGCAGCATGCTCGCGACCGGGTTCGTTGATGGCGGGGGCATCCGTAGCATAGCGCCTGATCAATTCGATCAGGGTGGTCAAGAGGTTGGTTTCCCCTTCCAGGCAACCAGTGACGGGATCTTCGAGCTGATGGTGGAGGGTTAACAGCTGTTGTGCCAAATTCGGGTCCTGTAACACGCCAGCCGGAAAAAACGGCAGGTGATTATGGCCTTCGTGCATCTGGCTGACGGCCTGGCAAAGGACGGCTTCTTCCAGGTAGAACATCCGGTAGCTCCAACCTTCTTCAGCTACGGCATGTCCATCGTGGGCTTGGTCAGGGATGGCCAGGTTGATGGCGCCGGCAGCGGCTTTCCAGGCAGAGCCTCGGTAATCAAAGGCCAATACGCCATTCTCAATGACGCCCACGGCAAACCCCTCGTGGCTGTGGCGGGAGAAAACTTGAGCCCGGTAGCGGGCGTGCAGTAGATCCACACCGGAAAATTGCCGGGGCTGCCAGAACTTCGAAAAAATGGAGTCGTCTTTGTTCATGACCGCTACACGTTGGAGGATGTAGGGAATTATGCCGGATATGCGGCGGCGAGGCAATGTTTTGGAAACGATTAATAGGAAAGACGGGGGCCTGCCTGGGCTCCCGTCTTTCGTTGGTGATCTACTGTTGAGTTGCTTCAGTTGTCAGGGTCTGCAGGATGCCGGAGCCCTTTTTCAGGACCTCATCGCAGCCTTGGATGTCATGGCGTTGTTCCAAGTAGAGGGGGGAGTTGTAAGTCACCCAGGTTTTTCCCGCCGCATCGGACCAAATCAAAGCCTTTTGAGGAAGATCAATGGCCGTGGTCCGAGAACAGTTCATTAACGGGGTGCCGGCCTTTGGGTTTCCAAAGATGAACAGGATGGTGGGCAACAGGTGCTGACCAATGCTTTGCGCTCCTGCGGCATGGTCAATACGGTCGAACAGTGTGAGACCTTTGGCTTGAATCGCCTGCTCGAAGCGGTCAGCCGTGGTTTCAGCATCGTGGTGGCTCAATGTCGTGATCAGTCCGTTGTCAGCGAAGGCTGTTGTGCTGAGCACCAGGATGAGGAAGGGAAGGAGCAAAAGACTTCGACACATGGGAATCTCCTTGCCTGGAAAGGGTTTTTTGTGATGGATGGTGAATCAACTAGAGCTGAATTCGGTGAGATTAAAATCGAAGGCATCCAATTGCAAGGCTTGGATGGGGGAGCCTTTTCTGGCAATGCAGCCAGCCCCTGGCATTCCCGAGGGGCGGTTATTCGACCGATATACGAAAAGGAAAATGCTGCAGCGACAGAGTTGGGCCTTACCGCAACCTGGGAGTGAATTTTTCCACCACGTCCCGTCCGACTTCCAACCAGTCCACAAGGTGTTCTTCTTCGGGGAAGGCCGCTGGTTCGACCATGATCCAGTTTTTCATCGGGCGGCCGGTAAAGTCACAGGGAAGAACGTGCTGTTGGTCGAGGAGGGTTTGGGTTTGGTGGTCGTCACCGACCCTGACGATAAGAAAATCTCGATAGATGCCAAAGGAGATGTATCCCCGGCAGAGATAGCAGATTCCGCCGAACAAGCGCTTTTTGTTGTAATCGGGCCAACTACTGATGGCTGAGTCAATGCGGCGTTCAAGTTCTGGTGAATAAGGCATACATGCCTCCTGATAGGCTGGCGTAACGGCAAGATTTCTGTGCTGGCCATGGTCGGCCATGAAAGTCGTTATGGAATGGCTACTTAGGTGTGAAGCCGAGGTTTATTTGGAGAACTATTTCATATCCTACCGCACTCGCGTCAAAATCCAACCTTTTTTGTCATGTTTTTTGGCTGGCGGGCCAGGATGACAGGCGTGAAAAGCGCAGTATGATTGTGAAAGAGACGGATAACCAATCCGATTCCTGGGGGTGACGATGCATAATCATAAAGAAACCAGCCGCTTGACCATGATTCAGGGCGTGGTGGAACGTCTGGTTCGGCTTGGGGAAATAGATACGGTGTTTCGTGACATTTATCTCTATCGAGCCAAGACTTTGGTGGCCGAATGGTTGAATCTCGACACCTATCGTATTCTGAAACGGGAAAAGTCGAATCTGGCCCACATGCCAGATCAGATCCGACTGGCCATGGAGAAGGGGAGCTGGCACGAGGTGCGGGATTTGAGTGAACGAATGAAGGCCCTGCAGGCAACCGTCTCGGAAAAGCAGACTCTGCTGGTTCTGGGGGATCAACTGTACGGTTCTGATCAAGTCCCTATCGATCCCTTTTCCCCAGGTCTTCAGGGTTTGGCCGGAGTGCCGCCGCATGCCTTGCCGAGTCTACGCGAAGAGGTGCTGACGATCTTGCAAGAACTGACCAATGAGGATGCAGACTGGCAGAGCTTTTACCCCTCCCGCAAGAAGGTTTTTCAACAGCTGGGTGTTGACCTGACAGGGGATCTGTCCGGCAAACCGAGCAGTTGGGGAGAAGCTCAACTGCAGGAAAAAGCCGCGGAGGCTCTGAAGGATGGCGATCTGGATGTGTTGGCGGATTTGGCTCAGCGCTTGGCTCAAGGGCAGGGGAGCGGTACCGCTGTAACTGAGGAAACGTTATTAGACAACCCCTTGGAGCATGACTTTTTGTATAAATTCCCCGCCGAAACAGTACAACGAGCCAGCCGCTTAGGTCTTGTTCCGGCGCATGTGGAGTCGTGGACAGAGCGTATGGGGCATGTCTGCAGGATCGCCCACCGCTATGCCTGGAGTCCTGCACTGGCCCATAATCTGGAGTCGCACAATGGAGCTGTTCGTCTGCCCACAGCAGAATTACCCAAGGATACCCCTGAGGGATTGAAAAAACGGATGGAATTGTTTGTCCTCCATCCCATGATCAATTCGGGTGGGGCGCGTTTTCTGCCCTTTATGACAGCGGAAGATTTTCTGGTCGAAGATTTCGCCGACCCGATCCCCGGTGAACCGTTTCCAGTCAGTGATTTGTTAACTGCGCTTGAGTTGCCGCGGCGCAATCAGTTGACCCGGCAGCGTATCGAAGAGGCGTTGCGCCTGCACGGAGCGCGAATTCTGGAAGAGGAGTTGCAACTGGACCCGCGCAAGTTCCGCCTCGTTTGTATTCCGGCCGATCTCCATCTTCGTTACGGCTTGGATCGAGGCTGGGGAAAACAGGCGATCTGGACACATTTCGACGGTTATCTGGTTATGCAGGATCGGCACCTGCGGCCGCTGGCCGGGGGGGATGTGCGCTTTGGCGGCATCTACGATATGGTCAGTATCGGCCAGAATTATGAGTCGGACCGAGTCTTTGCCCGTTTTGCAGTGGTCGGCAGAGAACGCCTGGCTGCCTGGTAAGGCTGCGAGTTATTAAGCGCTTCATTTCCGAACGACTCTCGACTCGAAAACCCGGCCATGACTGAAAAGTTCTGGCCGGTTCCTCATTTTTACAAAAGTTTTTCCGAAAAAATGTCTCATATTTCCCAGGTTCTGGGAAAATATCCCCGAAGCTGTCCTGCCTTCCTAACATGCGGTATTTTCGAAGAAATTTGGTCTGTTATTTTGTTTGACAGGCCCCAGGGCGACTTATAAAGTTGCAGCTGGTACAACGTATAACGCCGTTCGATTTTTAATCCTAGGCCGCTTCCCTTGCTTGGGTTGCTGCTTACTTTCTGTCGAACGGTGGCTCTTTCGATCCACTGCCATCGCACAAATGATGATCCGGTTGTGCCGGAGATGAAATTTGTCAGGGAGGAAGTTCCATGTCCCAAGATGTCAGCCTCGGGGTTGTCGACGGCGCACGTTTGTCCCTTGCCGAAATCGTCCGGAATATTCTGGTTGGCCTGACAGTCAGCTTTGTCGCCCTGAGTCTCGGCGCGGCGCTCGGGATACTCTCCGGACGAGGAGCTTCAGCCGGCATGCTGTCAGCCGGAATCATCGCATTTTTCACGGCGGCCTTTGGTGGAACCCGGGTACAGTGCAGTGGCCCCACCGCCCCCATGAGCGCAGTCAGCGCCGTGGTCATTGTCTTTGCTCATCAGCATTTGGCAGCAAATGGCATTGCCGCCCAACCTCATCATTTCATCAATGCTGTTTTCCTTCTCAGCGGCGTCCTGTTATTGGCAATGGCGGTACTGCGGCTCGGCCGCTACATCGCCTTGGTTCCCAATGTGGTGGTGTCGGGGTTTATGAACGGCATTGCCCTGCTAATCTGGGTCGATCAATTCAACGTGTTGTTAGGGAGAAGCGGAAAGGCTGCCTTGGCCGGTCCGTTGTGGGCGAATATTGCGGTTGCGTTAGGAACCCTGTTGTTCATTTTTCTTCTGGCCCCGATTACTAGAAGGCTGGTCGGGCCGGTGGCCCGGTTCCTGCCCGCTACTTTGATGGCCATTGTCATCATGTCCCTGCTTGCCTTCGCGCTTCCCGAACCGATCGAGCGGGTGCAGCTGAACGGCGGGATCGATTCTCTGGCAGGTTTTATTGCCCTGGTTGGGGATCAGATCCCTACTCAATGGAGCGGAGGCCTCATTGCTGCAGCATTGCCCTTTGCCCTGCAACTGGCTTTGCTCTGTTACCTCGATACGCTTTTGACTTCGTTGGTCATTGATAAGATGAGCGGCGAAAAAACCCGTCAGAACAAGGAGCTGCTGGCGCAAGGGGTTGCCAACAGCGCGGTCTCCCTGGTCGGCGGCATTCCCGGGGCCCAGGCTACAATTCGTTCGGTCTTGATGCTCAAGGAGAACGCTACCCTGCGGCTTTCCGGGATCATGGTGGGGATCTTTGTGTTGGTTGAAATGGTGCTGTTCCAGGATCTGATCAACCTGATCCCCAAAGCGGTCTTTGTCGGTGTGTTGATCAAGGTCGGCTACGACGTGTTCGATTTCCAACCGTTGCGGCTGTATATGAAGGAACTGGTCAGCCAGCGCGGCCAGTTGCTCAGACACTTCTTTTCCCGCCATGACGACGAGCCGATCTTCGTGACCAATCGTGAACTGCTGATGATTCTGGGAACCACGTTGGTGACGGTCTGCTTCAACCTCAATGTGGCAGTCGCCGGCTTCACAGCCATTTTTTATCTGCACAACAAGCTGTTGAATGCCGCCAATCCGATGCGCGATCTTCTGCCCGGCAAGGAAACCGACGGTTTCGCTACTCAGAACTGACGGCTTATATCCTAAAAGGCCGGCATGGGAAGCGATCCCCACAGGTTATTGCCGCTTAAGGGGATAACATCGAGAACTTCGTGGGTTTCAAAATCGAGGTCGACCAGAAACAGCGGCGTACGTTTATTGCCCAGGGCAAAGGGTTGAGAGTCGGTTGGTTGGCCGTGGCTGTCAATGACTTCAAAGAAGACCACCCGTTCGATATCATACACCGTACGGAAATAGCTCCAGGTGTCGATGAATTTATAAAATAAGCGGAAGAACTTACGCAATCCCCCTGCAAAGCGACGTTCCTTCCACTTGGCCAGTTCAGGATAGCGTTTTAGGACCGGTTCGGAAAAGCGCGGCCCCTCCTCCAGCATCAATCCCGTCAGAAAATAGTCTCCAGGCAGAAAATACACCAACCCTGCGCCGGCAGACCCTTTGAGCTTGGCCTGAACACGAGGGTCAGCCAACGCGGTGTGGAATAGGTCAGCCAATTCCGAGGTCGGTCGTTCATAGACTGAGACTAGTGTCGTGCCGTTTTGCTGAGTACTGGGCAGGGACGCGATGGTGTATTGGCGCAGACCAAAAGCAAGAACAAGCGCCAGCCCCAGGCCGATCACATAACAACTGCCCAGGGCCAGCCAGCGTGGTTTCAGCCAACCGAACAGGATCTGGAACAATTTGCCGCCAGGATTGCCGGGCAGGAACATCCAGGTGTTCTGCATATACGCTTCATAATAGCCGGGCTGCTCGTGTTTCATGCGCCACTCTTCGTTGCGGGCCAAAGCGTAGTAGACGAAGAGCATGGTGACGTACAGGATCAGAATGATGAAGCGTGGCCAGTAGAGGAGCAGGCCGAGGCCCGAGATTGCCAGGAACAGATACTGGGGATGGCGGAGTCGGGCGTAGAAGCCGAAGCGCACCACGCCCTTGCCGGTAAAGCGGCCGTAGTAGAGGGGAATGGCCGCGAGGAAAAACAATCCCAGGCCGATGACCATGAATATTTGCAGGTAGGACAATCCTTTGATTAAGGGGTTGCTGACAAAGACCATGTGAGGGAGAAAAAATTCCACCAGCCAGGAAGTGGCCGGATTCCTTTCCAGAGCTTTGAAGAAGGGACCGAAGGCCGAATAGAAATACAGCGTGAAGGGAGTGATCATGATCAGCACTTCAAGGCCGATCAGCAGATAAGCCAGGGAGGTGCTCAGTAGCAGAAGCTTGGATCCACGGGATTCATTCATGTTGCCTCCTCAATGTGGGCGACATGGTCATTTATGGATAAAGTTTACTATAAAGGTCGTGATTTGCAGGGTGGAGCGTGATGTGTTGCGAAAGATCGGTCTAAGGGTCAGGTTCGCTGAACTTTTTACTGGCGGTGGTGGCAATGGTGATTCGATTGCGGCCGTTTTGTTTGGATTGATACAAAGCACGGTCAGCTGCTTCCAGAATCTCCCAGGCTGACGAGGCATTTTCAGGATAGGCTGCAACACCGGCTGACAAACGCAACGGGATAGGATTGCCCTGCCAACTGAAGTCCATTTTTTCTTCAACGGCGCGTCGCAGGCTTTCAGCTCGTGCTGCACAATCGTTGAGAATTGCGCCGGGCAAGATGACGATAAATTCCTCGCCACCAAAGCGACAGGCAATGTCTTCAAAGCGAATATGGCGGCGCAGAAACAAGCTGAATTCACGTAATGCAGCGTCACCAGCGTCATGGCCGTAGGTGTCATTGACCGTCTTGAAGTGATCCAGGTCGAGCATAACGATTCCCAAATGGGATTTTTGCCGTTGCGCACGATGGAATTCCATCTGCAGGGCTTCTTCCATATAACGACGATTAAAGAGGCCGGTCAGGGGGTCGCGGATCGATTGATTCCGTAAGGTTTCACGAAGGTTGAGGTTGGCCAGGGCGAGAGCGGTATGCTCGGCAACTGTTTCTGCGACTCTTTGAATGTCTGCCACCCTGTCATGACCTGCCCCCTGGTCAGTTTCCGCTTCCTTTAGCATGCCGCTCAGGTGGAGAATTCCCAATGTTTCTCCTTGGGCAATCAGTTGGACACAGAGGGAATAGCCGCCCTGGGGTCTGTTTTCAATATGGTTGCAGACAGGGTCTTGGGCAAAGTTTTTAACAAGATGGCTTTTGCCGCGACGGATCGCCCAGCATCCTTCGGGGGGAAAGGTGCTGTTGCTGGTTGCGTCCTCTACTCCCCAGACGTTGACTTTTTCGAGGGTGGTTTTTGAGTTGTTGAGGATAGACAGATTCCCTTGATCATTGGGAAAGAGAGCGCTCAAGGCGCGCCCCACAGCCTGATAAATCTCATCATGAGTTTGGCAGGCCTGGAACAAGTCGGTCATGTTTTTTAAGGTGGCGATTTCATGATTGCGGGATTCCAGTTGGCTCACCCAGGTACAGAGCTCCTGGGTGCGATCAGCAACCCGTTGTTCCAAGTGCACAATCTGATCTTTTAGGCGATCGATCATGCCGTTGAAGGCTTGACTCAACTGACCGATCTCATCATTGCGCAGGATATCACTGCGTTTGCTCAGGTCGCCATGACTGACCCCGTCGGCCAGATCGGCCAGGTGCTTGATAGGAGCGGTAAGGGATTTGACGAGGCGGAACGCAAAAAAGATTGCCGCCATAAGCCCCAGGACCGTGACCAGTACAATCCGTTGCGTCAGTGCATATGCGGAGGATTTGAGGTCGTCAGTATAGACGGAAGAGGCGATATACCACTTGAACCCTGGAAAATAGCGTACCCAGGAAATCTTTTCATAGCTGTAATTGCCGGGATCGCTGGGCTTGTCCCAGTTGTAATAAAGTTGTTAATCAGGGCGTTGGGCAGCGGCGATCAGCTCATCTCCAACAGATTGCCCCGTAACCGGGTTAACCAGCCCCCGAAAATTGGTTTTCTCGATGTTCGGATTGGGATGGATGATCATATTGCAGTCGGCATCGAAGATATAGATGTAGCCGGTGTGGCCGATGGGGGTGCTGCGCAGGAATTGGCGCAGTTCATTGATCAAGGTTTCTCGATGTTCGGCGATTTCCCGTTCCATATCATCCAGATAAAAACCGCTGCCGATAACCCAGCCGAACTGAGGCACATTGCGGTAATAGGTCATCTTTTTTATGGGATCCTTTTGACCGAGTCGGCGCCAGGAGTAGGCATAAAATCCTTCGCCGTTGCTGCGCGCGTCCTCGACCATCGGGGGCACAATCAGCTTGCCGTCCACGTCGCGCAGGTCGCTGAAGTCCAATCCCTGCAGACCGGGATCAGGGTGGGAAAGCATCAGGGAGTTATAATCCGAAGCCCAGACGTAATCGTTGTTGCCATAGGTCAGGGCACGCATGCGCCGGAGGATAAGCTGTTCGCCCTCAGCTTTACTGAGCTTGCCGCTGTCGATGTCTCGTTTGACATCAAGGATAAAGGACTGCACCAGCAGCACGATGTCGCGGGCATGGCGTTGATGGCTGGCGAGTTCGTTGTTACGAACCCCTTCCAATTCCTGGTAATACTGCTCCACCATACGGTAGACGTTGTTGAGAATCGTCCGGCCAGCTTCTTCTTCGATTTTTAGGATGGTCCGGTTGACGAATGGTACGGTGAACAGGAAAAAGACCGCAGAAAGGGCTATGACTCCCCCCATGAGGAGGAAGAAAATGCGGTTAAAGAGTCTTGAAGAAAACATCATGCGCATGTTTTTCCAGGACTTGGAGGGTTTTTAATCTTTAGGTTAATAGGATTCAGTGTAATTGATTCCAGCCAAAGCGCAAATTGACGCAAGCCGTTTTTTAGCTTTTTTATAGGGTATGGCAAAGAAAGGTGAAGATTGGCTATTTCGGTTCGTCTTCCGGAGGGACAATGATAAAGGACTCTGCCAGTTCTTTGGGGACCGAGCAGGGACGGCCATTGCTGCGGTCAATGAAGACCCATTCGGTTTCGGCCTTGGCCAACACGGTGCCGTCGCTCACCTGCAGGATGCGGTAGCGGCGTTTAGAACGCAGGCGGTGGAAATCGGCAACCCAGGTCTGAACCACAAGCTGATCCCCGAGAAAAGCGGGTTTCAGGTATTCGATATGATGACTGCGCGCCACCCAGGCAGCGCCGAGGTTGTTGTAGCGTTCGTTGGACCAGCCTCGTTCCGATGAGTGCGCAACGGCCGCTTCCTGCATCCAGCGGACGTACTCAATATTGTTGGCGTGGCCGTTTTCATCGATGGCGCTTTGCGGAACAACGAGGAAATATTCGAAGATTTTAGTCATTGAAAGTCACCAAACGGATCGGGTGGAGTCAGTCCAACTGCAAGACGAAGCGGAGGTCCAGCTGCTGGTCTTGCAGCAAGGCCAACGCGGCCTGCCGGTTCTCGGCCCATTGTGACGAAAATTGATGGCGTGCCTCGAGCCAGACCAGCAGGGGAAGGTTGCCGTTAACCCGCCAGCCAAAGGTATCTTGCATGGCGTGGTTGAGTTCTCCTTCCCGTTCAGTAGCTAGCTCTTGCGGCGCGGCCGCGTAATGGGTGGGAAAGGCAACCACCTGACGATCGAGGCTGCTCATGAAGGCTTCTTTTTCCAATGGATGCAGTTCCGCGAAATCGACCGCACACCAGTCGCTGTTCCGCGTCGACAGAAGAGCCCGACAGGCGAGAGGCCGCCAGGAATAAACGCCGCAGGCGCCGTCGGAGGTCAGAAAGGGACAGGGACCGAGCTGTTGCCGGTGCAGGCGTAAATAACCTTTCAAATCCCCGGCCTGAGGAAGCAGCAGCTGCAGGCGTTCGATATAGGTTTGCAGGGCGGATGTTTGTTCGGCAGTCAGCTGAGGAGCAATCCGCGCCGCTTCAGGCAGGGTTGTCACCACCGCCAGGTTGCAGCAGGAAGCGCAGCCTTTCGTGCAATAAATGGATCCTCCCTGGTGTTGGTAGCTTTCCAACCAGGTCTCGACCTCGCTATCAAACGAATCCTGAAGTTGTCCTGCCAGGGCGAGCAGGGACGTCCAGGCTTGGGAGGCGTTCTTAGTCATAGTCCTACGGCCTTAAGGGATTGCTTGTGGTTTCGATGACGGCCAACAGGATGGCAGTGTAGCGGGCAAATTCTGGCAAGGCAACGATTTAATGGTTGTAAAAAGTTGATTTGGCAGGGGACGAGAACAAAGAAAAGGGGCCGTCACAAGACGGCCCCTGCTCGTGTGATGTCTCTGCGTTATTGGAAAGCCGCCGGAATCGGTCCGACATAGTAGGGACGCATCATTTCGTTGTCCTCATGTTCGAGGATGTGACAATGCCATACATACAGCCCAGGCAGGTCGAATTTGGCGATGATGCGGGTCACTTCTCCAGGATAGGCAATGACCGTGTCTTTCCAGCCCATTTCGTTGGTTTCCGGTGCACGGCCGACATCCGTTGCGAAGTCCAAAGGAGCGGGTTGGGCGACCGATCCGGTGGTGTCCATCAAGAACAGAGCTTGAGCATCAGCGTAACCCTCCGCATCGAAGGGAACCCGCTCAAGAATCTGGAACTGGACCAGGTGCAGATGAATCGGGTGGGCATCCTCGGTCAGGTTGATAATGCGCCATTCTTCAACATCGCCGACTTGTGGATTTTCGGTAATGGGAGCACCCCACATCAGCGGCCCTTGAGCACCGGTGCCGAGTTCCGCAGCTATCGGCATGTCGCCCAGGATCGACATCTTTTCGTTCAGGGTGAGGTCGCGGACGCTGGTGGGGGTCACGTCTCGCAGAGGAGTGGCACTGGCCGGGGAGGGATTCTGATACAGTGCATAGAGTGCCGCGTCACTGGGGATGCTGCTGGTGTCAGGAGTGGTCAGGTTGAAACCGACCTTGAACTGCATAACCTGGCCGGTGGTGGCCGGATCGGCTAACTCAGCCGGGTCGATGGGGAGACCGCCGAACGGCGCATCGGGACCGACGTTGAGCATGGTGATCAGTTCGCCGTTGAATGCGCTGAAGTCAATGATCACATCCGCCCGTTCAGCCGGGGCCAGCAGCAGTTGCTCACTGATGACCTTGGCCGGGAGCAGCCCACCGTCAGAGCCGATCTGAATGAATTCCACCGGTTGATCAAAGGTCAGAACCAGGAAACGAGAGTTGCTGCCGTTGAGAAGACGCAACCGGTATTTGCGCGGTTCGACATCCAGATAAGGCCAGGTTTTGCCGTTGACGACAATGGTATTGCCGAAGAATTCCGGGTTCCAGATGGCTGACACATCGCTGGCGGGATCGGGAATGAAGGGACCTGTGAAGCCATCGAAGAATTCCCGGCTGTCGGGATAGAAGAGGGATCCGTCGTCGTTGAAGGAACGATCCTGAATGACGATGGGGATTTCGTAATAGGCCGTGCCAGGTTTGTCTTTCAGCTGCGGGGCGGGACCCGGAAGGTTGAGGGCCGCTTCAGAGCTGTCCCGGATCAGCCAGAAGCCGGCCAGCCCGGCATAAACGTTCAGCCGGGTCATGCCCAGAGCATGGTCGTGATACCAGAGGGTTGTCGCCCGCTGGTCGTTGGAATACTGATAGACTGCCGAGCCGGCGGGCCCGGGGCGGGTCGTGGTGTAATGACTCCCCTGGGTGAAATATCCTGCCGGAATGTTGGCGGCTTTTGGCAAATACCAGGCTTCAGGATAACCGTCACTATGGTCGGCGACATGGGCACCGTGCAGATGGGTGACGATGGGGACCGGCCCGGTATAGGGTGCGGGGTCAATGCCACGACTGTCGCGAGGACCAACTGGATTGGCCCAGTGCAGAGTTTGATCCAGGGGAAACAGGTGGGGCAAAAACAATGGGGTTGCACTGTTGGGGTCGTCAACCAGTTGATTGATCCAGGTGACTTGAATCGGCTTATTCGTTTCGGCTTCAATAGTGAAAGCTGGGAAGTTGAAGGAAGATACGATTCCCGGTCCCGGCAGGGGGTCGCCTTTGCGGCCATAGCCCCAGACCGTCGTCAAAGGGTAACCGGAGGGGAGGACTTGTTGCTGAAACTGACGGACTGCGATCTGGTATTGAGTCAGGTTTTTCCCCTGGCCGTTTGGCTTCATGACCGGCGGGATGGTCAGGGGTTCAACGAAGTGAGGAATGGTGGCCGGGTTCAGAGTTGGGACTGCCGCGGCTCGTGCTTGGGTCGCCGTCAGGGCGCCTCCGAAGAGCAACAACAAAGAGAGCAGGGCCAGTAAGGTCGGAGATAGATTCCAGGAACGTGTATGAGACATGGTGGCCTCCTTTTCGAAAGATGGGAAAGGAAAGCCCGCAGGGAAAGAAGACGGCCGAGCATACCGAAAATTGAGAACTTCGGCAGCTCGGCCGTCTTTAAATAAAGACCCGGCGCTTTCCGTGCCTTCCTCGCGAAAGGGTTGGCCTTATCGGTTCTGAGCCTTTGCGGCTCTTTTAATACAACTAACTAGCATGTCGCTGAAAGGAGTCAAGTCTTGCGTGACATTTTTTAATGAGTTTTGTAACTATATATAAATTAAATAGTTTTATGGTTTGCGTGCGGGATAACAAAAGCCGGGGAGCGAAGAGGGCACTGCTTGAATAAAAAACGAGAGGGGCAAGATCCATCGACCTTGCCCCTCTGGTGAGAAGCCGGGAGAGAATAATAACTGTTTAGTTGCCGCGCTTGCGGCGATACAAACCGAGGCCGAACAGGCCGGCTCCGAGCAACAGCAAGGTGCTCGGTTCAGGGACAGGGGCCGCTACAGCACCTTCAATGGTATCGTTGGCGCAGGTCATCCCCCATTTGAGGCCGAGGATGTCGCTCTCCAAATCAAGGAAAGAAAGGTCGATGGTATACAGTAAGAAGGAGTCTAAGGCAGAACTTTTAAGTGTGACACTATGGTCCCCATCGATTTGAGTTCCACCTCCGCCATACAGAACTTCTTGTCCGTTTCTGATGATGTAACGAGTTTCGTTCCCGACGTAAGGGGGAGCATAATCAGAAAGGGTGATGGAAAAATCCCCTCCGTACAAGCGGCCGGTGCTCGTGTCAAAGACATATTCCCAATCGCCGGTTTTATAATTGTCGCTTAGGTAGTGATCTTGGGAACTGTCGGCTTCCCAACCGTCGGAGCTGATGAACAGGTCGCCGTACAGGGTTCCGTAATGGTCATTGGGCTGATAAAAATTGGTGAACACTTTGATTTGCATCAAGCTTCCGGAAAACGATACGTCCATCCCTTGAACTTCGTAAAAGGAATCACCGATCCGATCGCCATAGCCGTGATCATTTCCCCCCCAGTATACGTCATTGATTGTATAGGCGGCGGCAGAAGAGGCAACGGCTAGTAGGCCAATCACCAAAAGATAAATCAACCCTTTTTTAATCATCATTTCCACTCCCTATGAGGTCGCGTCCTTGCTGGTTCTATCAAACAAACATAATCCTTGATGGACAAATGCAACCTTTACGCCAGGTTCGTAATATATGGAATTCATTGTGGTAAACGGAGTGGTGCGGGGGAAAAACGGGTGTGTGTAAAAAAAATCGACGGAAAACAACTGGAATTAAAAGAAAATATTTCAGTTAATACAAAAAGCAGCGGTTGGGTGTAGGTTTTTTGCTGTGGAAACCGCTTGGGTTTGAATTGATGGATTAAAAACGCCCTCCCGTCGATATTTGTGTAAAAGAAATCGACAGAAGAGGGCGTAGTCGTGATCGAAGGGTCAGGTGCAGCAGGAAATGCGACGGATGATTTGGTCTCGCTCCACGGAAGGAAAAACCAACTCTGAAGGGAGTTCAGCCTCAACTTCTCTAACACGGCCGCTGGCATCACTGGTGTGTAGAAGTTCCATTCGTTTTACCAGACAGGTGAGTTCTTTTTCACTGCGGAAGACCACTTCCAGATTGAACTGTTGACAAAAGCCTTCGATACAACTCGGATCGAATCCGGAATCTCGGGTATCGAGGTGTTCCGGTGAGACGGCGAATTTGGGATAATGCTCTTGGCCGTAGCGAATCAGACGGCTGAGCATGTAGCTTCCCAGTCCAAATCCCTGTAGGTTTCTTTCCAGTCCGAGAAACGATCCTGGGCCGAATTTGCATTTGCCGCAGCTGTGATCGATCAGCAGCGCGAACTGGTTGTAGTCATCGAAATCACCGGCAGTGGTCCGAAGTTGCTCGGCGCGACCGCTGTCGCGTTGGCAAAGCAGCAGGGGCTCAGCCTGTACCATCAGATATTCGTATTGGGGAAACTGTGCGGGCTTAAGCCGAGTCAGGCTGACTATGGCATACAGCTCGCGCTGCGGGTCATTACGATGGCGGCAATGCACCAGTGCGGCACTTTCCGGTTCAGTTTGACGGGCCAGGCTCTGGAACTGGGCCAGGCGAAAGGGCATGTCGAGTCCTCCTTCAAAAGGTCGCTGCCGGGAGATTCCAGACAGCGGCAAAATTAAACGGATTCTTCCGGCAGGGGCGTCTGTGGGTTGGCAGATCGTTTTTGCAGCACGCTGAGGGTGGCGCCGACCAGCAACCACAAGGTCAGGGCGAAGATGACGATGGAAATGACCACCAGCGGGGTATCTCCTTTGGCCAGAAATTGTTTGAGGTTGTTGGCCATTCCCCAGAGGGTCATGCCGAGCATGAACAGCATGGGGAGAAATGTGACCCAGATGCTGCGGCCGTGGCGGGCCAGATAGACGGTTGCCACGGTGAGGCCGAGAGCCGCGAGCAATTGATTGAGGGCACCGAACAGGGGCCAGAGGATCAAGGCTCCTTTGGCTCCGGGTTTTAGGAAAATGAGGATCGCGGCCAATACCACGACAATCAGTGTGGCAACGTAGCGGTTATTAATCGGTCGAGCTACAACTCCCTGGCGGTTTTTACAGAGCTCCTGCAGGGAAAGTCGTTGAATGCGGGTGGCCGAGTCGAGGGTGGTGCCGGCGAAACTGACAATGAAGACGGCCATGATCGCCTTGCCCATCTGCGGAGAGATGCCGAAGCTGGCCATGAGGTTGGAGGCACCGACGACAAAGGCCTCAATTTTTGCAGCCAGGCCCTGCGCTGATGCCCAGGATGCATAGTGGATGTTAAAAGCCTCTGCGCCGGTGTAAAGTACGCCTCCTTTTTCCAGTCCCATGCCGAGCCCGCCGGCAATCGCCGCCAGGACAATGACGGCCAGGGTCCCTTCGATAAGCATGCCGCCGTAGCTGATGGCTAGAGTGTCCGTCTCCTTTTCAATCTGTTTGACCGAAGTGCCGGACGAGGCCAGGGAGTGGAATCCGGAGATGGCACCGCAGGCGATGGTAATGAAAATCAGCGGGAAGAGGGGAGGGATATCGGTTCCCGGCATGGTCGCGGCGGGATTGATGGCCGGCGCGGTGATCGGGGGATGCGCCACGATCACGCCAAGGACCAGCAGGGCCATGGCAACCATCAGCTGGTGGGAGTTGATGTAGTCGCGGGGCTGCAGCAGCAGATCGACGGGGAGGGTCGAGGCAACGAAGGCGTAGATCAGCAGGAGCAGGGTCCAGGTCACGATCGGCGTGCCGTATATCGCCGGTACGGTGATCGGCAGATAAAGGCCGACCCAGATGCTGAGGTACATGAGGATGACGGCAATAATGGAATAGACCAGGTCGTTTTTGCCGCGCCGTACCTGGATGCCGAGCCAGATAGCGATGGGAATCTGCATCCAGACCGGAAAGACCGCCTGCGGATACATATTGAAAAGAATCCCCATGATCAGGGCGAAGATGCCGACCACGATCCACAGCAGGAACTGGATGATGAACTGGAAGGCGTAGCGGGTGGTCGGATTGATCAGGTCGCCGGTAAGATCGCCGATGGTCTTCCCCTGGTGGCGGGCGGAAATAACCATGGCGGAGAAATCATGCACCGCTCCCATGAAAATGGAGCCGAAGAAGATCCACAGCAGCGCCGGCAACCAGCCCCAGATGATGCCGATGGCCGGGCCGACGATGGGGCCAAGGCCAGCGATGGTGGTGAAGTGATGACCGAGGACAATGTGGCGTTTGGAGGGGACGAAATCGACGCCGTCCTTGAACTGGTGGGATGGCATCGGGTTGTTGTCGGACAGTCGGAAGATTCGCTGTCCGATGTAACGGCCGTAAAGGCGGTAGGCAGCAAGATAGCCGAGGATTGTTAACAAAACCAGAACGAGAGAATTCATAACCACCCCCATTGTAAAAAGCGTGCGCCCAATACACTACTCCCGCCTCGCAGGCTGTTGCAAGGCCAAATTGCTGAGCAGAGGATTGATTGTTGTCATCCCGACTGGCCTTGAGTAAGATGCCAATTTTGGCCGGTAGAATTCATTCGGGGCAAGGAGGAGAGCATGGGTTATCGAAACCTGCAGGACTGCGTTCATGATCTGGAAGCGGCCGGCCGACTGCGCCGCATCGATGTGGAAGTCGATCCCCACCTGGAAATCGGGGTCATTCAACGCCGGGTTTATGCAGCTGGGGGTCCTGCGTTGCTTTTTACCTGCGTCAAAGGGTGTGGTTTTCCCATGCTCGGCAATCTGTTTGGTACTCTGGATCGGACACGCTTCATTTTTCGCGATACCCTCGATACGATTCAACGTCTGGTTGAATTGAAACTTGATCCAATGGCGCTGGCCAAACGGCCCTGGCAATACTTCAAAGCTCCCCTCGGGGCATTTTCTCTGCTGCCGAAAAGTGTGGCAGCCGGGCCAGTCCTTGCCGGGCAAACGACCCTGGACAAATTGCCGCAGCTCAAATCGTGGCCCATGGATGGCGGCGCCTTTATTACTCTTCCCCAAGTCTATTCGGAAAGTAGCCTGAAGCCGGGATTGCGGCATGCAAATCTGGGCATGTACCGGGTGCAGATCTCCGGCAATAACTATAGAGCAAACCGCGAAGCCGGGTTGCACTACCAGATTCATCGCGGTATCGGTGCCCACCATGCCGAGGCTTTGCAGGAAGGGAAGCCGTTTCGTGTCAGCGTGTTTGTCGGCGGCGCGCCGAGTATGACTGTGGCGGCAGTCATGCCGTTGCCCGAGGGGATGCCGGAAATCTCTTTCGCCGGACTGCTCGGTGGGCATCGCATCAACATGATCAAGCAGCCGGGCAAACTCCCTATGCCTGCTGAAGCAGACTTCGTTATCACCGGAATTGTCGATCCCAACCGGACCCTGCCGGAAGGTCCCTTCGGTGACCATCTCGGTTATTACAGTCTGGCTCATGACTTTCCTGTGTTGCAGGTCGAACAGGTCTTTCATCGCAATGACGCCATCTGGCCTTTTACCAGCGTCGGTCGGCCGCCGCAGGAAGATACCAGCTTCGGTGCCTTCATTCATGAACTGACCGGTGATCTCATCCCGACTGTCATTCCTGGAGTACGGGCCGTGCATGCGGTTGATGCCGCCGGAGTGCATCCGCTGCTCCTGGCCATCGGCAGCGAACGGTATGTGCCCTATGCATCTGAGCGCAAACCGCAGGAATTACTCACTCTTGGCAATGCCATTCTCGGGCAGGGCCAGCTTTCCCTGGCGAAATACCTGTTCATTGTCGCTGGCGAAGATGCACCCCAGCTCGATATTCATGACATCCCGGCCTTTTTCCAGCATGTCCTGGAACGGGTTGACTGGCGGCGTGATGCTCATTTCCAGACTTTAACCACCATTGATACCCTTGATTATTCGGGGAGCGGGTTCAATGAAGGGTCCAAGGTGGTGATTGCTGCTGCCGGCCAGCCCCGCCGCACCCTGCCTACTGAACTCGACTCCAATCTGACCTTGCCCGACGGGTTCAGCGCACCTCAGGTGGCTGCGCCGGGGATGCTGGTCGTACAAGGGCCCCAATGGGATTCTGCCGGGCGATCGGCTATGGAGAAGTTCTGTTCCAGCTACGACCTGCAAGCTGCGATCAACGCCTGGCCGATGATCGTCGTGGCGGATGATAGCGAATTTACTGCGAGAACTTTGAATAATTTCCTCTGGGTCACGTTTACTCGCTCCAATCCGGCCAGTGATACTTATGGCATAGGTGCGGCCATGGTTGACAAGCATTGGGGATGTACCGGTTCTCTGGTGATTGATGCGCGCTGCAAACCCCATCATGCGCCTCCTTTGGAGGGGGACCCGGCTGTGGAGCGCAGGGTGGACGAACTGGCTGCCAAAGGCGGGCCGTTGGAAGGTCTCTATTGACCGGAAGATAAAAGGTGTCCTTCTGCTGCTTTGCAGTGGTCCCAGGGAAAAGTCTTTTTCAGCGGCTCACTGATGGATATGCACGGAAAATCGGCATTGTATTCCGTTGCCGGCTCCGGTATCATTTTCTTTTTCCGGCTGTTTAGGTGCAGCCTATTCCACGTTATCAAGGGTCATTCAGAACGATGAAAACGGTTATGCAGCAGAACAGCCTCTGTGAGGCCATCGGCAACACCCCTCTGGTCGAATTGCGGGCGATCAATCCCAACCCGCAGGTAAAAATTCTGGCAAAGCTGGAGGGGAGTAATCCCGGAGGTTCGGTTAAGGACCGGCCAGCTTGGTTCATGATTCAAAAAGCCGAAGAAGCGGGACTCCTGAAGCCGGGAAGCATCATTCTGGAACCGACCTCCGGCAATACCGGTATTGCCCTGGCCATGATTGGCGCCGCACGGGGCTACCGGGTCAAGCTGATCATGCCGGCCTGCGTTTCTGTGGAGCGACGTGCCGTACTTGAAGCCTATGGTGCTGAAGTGGTGCTGTCCCCCGCATGTGAGGCGACTGACGGCGCGATCCGTTTGGCCCACAAAATCATGGAGGAAGAACCGGGCTGTTATTTCATGCCCAATCAATATGCCAACCAGAATAATCCTCTGGCGCACTACGAAACCACCGCTCCGGAGATCATGAGCCAGACCGGTGGTGATATCGATGTGTTCGTGGCAGGAATGGGCACTTCAGGGACCCTGATGGGGGTCAGCCGCTATTTCAAAGAATTCAAGCCGTCGGTACGGATTGTGGGTATTGAGCCTCGCCTCGGTCATACCGTACAGGGACTCAAAAATATGCAGGAAGCAATCGTTCCGGAAATCTATGATCCGGAGCGCCTGGATGTGAAGCTGACCGTTCAGGACGAGGATGCTTTTGAAACTGCACGCCTTCTGGCCATGAACGAGGGGTTGTTTGTTGGCATGTCCAGCGGGGCCGCGGTCGCCGGTGCGTTGCAAATTGCCCGCGAAATGACCTCAGGCACGATCGTCGTTCTGCTGCCTGACCGTGGTGACCGGTATCTGAGCACAAACCTGTTCCGGTCCAGTTGCGCTTGCTGCCCTCCGTAATGGGTCAAAAAAAAATATATAGAGGGGATGGCCCTTTCTCCTGTCAACGGGGAACGACCCATAAACGTCTTATTTTTCAGGATGTCCGGTGAGTTACTCGGCGTTGAGACTTTTTTGAAAAACTTGTTTATCGAAAGCGTCTTGTCTTCTGCAAATTAGGGTTTGGCGTTATGGCTCTTCCCGAATTGGTGAAAAGAAACGCGGAGAAGCTGTTGCAGGATTACTGCAGCGGCAAAGTTCCCCCCTGTGTACGACACCAGGTGCGTTTGACCTACCGTATTGAAGAGGACCATGTCACCTTGCTTGAGGAGCGTGCCCTGGCATCGCAGGATGGCCGTTGGCGTTCGGTTCCCATTGCCCAGTTTCGGTTCAATAGAGAATTGGGTCAGTGGTCATTGCATTTTCCGGATCGCTACCGGAATTGGCATTTTTATCTGAATACCCCCCCCACACTCAATCTGGCGAAACTCCTCCGCCATCTTGACGAAGATCCCTTTGCCCAATTCTGGGGTTGAATTCCCACCAAGGTAACCTTCATTCAGCAATCCAATCAGCAGGACAGGCTGAGTTGCGTCTGCATCTGTTGTAACAACTGCGGAAGGTTGAAGTTGTGCCATCTACCGAAATCCCGGGCCGGCATGGGGTGGGCGATGAGAAAGCCCTGTAACCGCATGTTCTCGTAGCGGGTTTCGTTGAAGAAATGATATTGGTGGGAATACTCCACCCCTTCGGCGGTCACTTGCAGCCCAAGGTTCTTGGCCAGCGCCAGCGTGGCGAAGGTAATGGCTTTGTCTTCACGGTTTTCCGGGATACCTTGTACGAAGCTGCGATCGAGTTTGACGCCATGAACCGGAAAGTGTTTCAGATACGCCAAGGATGAATAGCCAGTACCAAAGTCATCGATGACGATGCGTACACCGAGGGCGGCAAGTGACTGAAGGATCAATGTCACCTTGCAACGATCCTTGACCAAGCAGTTTTCCGTAATCTCCAGTTCCAGGAATTCCGGGGGCAGAGCCGTAATTTTCAAAATCTGTTGCAGGGTTGGAATGAAGTCTTCTTCAATGACCTGGGAAGGCGAGATGTTGACTGCCAGATGCAAGCGCGGAAGGTGATAAACCCGACGCCATTCCTCGACCTGCTTACATGCCTGCTGCAACACCCAATAGCCGATCGGTACAATCTGCCCGGTTTCTTCCAGTATGGGGATGAAATCATCGGGCCCCACCAATCCGACCCCAGGCACATCCCAACGCAACAACGCTTCAACGCCGGTCACCAATCCCTGTTCCATTTCGAGTTGCGGCTGATAATAAATTTCGAATTCTCCCCGCAATTGAGCTTTTTGCAGTGCATTTTTTAATTGCAGGCGCCGCGGGGCGGTGATTTCCATTTCATGGCTGAAGAAACGGTAACGGCGGCGTCCTTCTTCGCGTGCATAATGCATTGCTGTTTCGGCGTGTTTGGTCAGGGTTTCGACATTGTTACCATCTTCCGGAAAGAGGCTGATGCCAATGTGAGTGGTAAGAAAGGTCTCGTAGCCATTGAGATGGAAGGCCGGCGCCATAACATCCAGGACTTTGTTGACCAGTTTGGGGACAGTGGTTTTGTTTTGCAATCCTTCGAGAAGAATGGCGAAGCGGGCTCCTCCGTAACGTGCAATAGTGTCGCTTTTTCGGACACAACTGGTCAGTCGTTCAGCAACTTTCTGCAACAGGCGATCTCCGTTGCGGTGTCCGTAGGTATAGTTGAACTCCCGGAAACGGCGTAGCCCGATAATCAGCAGGGCAAAGGTGCTGTGGTCGCGTTCACAACGATACAGCGCATGCTCCATACGGTCATGAAGGATCGTTCGATTGACCAAACCGGTAACAGGGTCGTGTGGCGAGACCAGGGGCTGGGATTTTGTTGTTTCAAGGTTGATGCGGCGTCGATCGAGGACGACAAGAACGTCCGCCTTGTCTCCGCGATACAGAGAAATGTGTGCCGGTTGGGGCCCCCCATCGGGAAGATGGAGGTAGGTGGCGATCGATAAATGCTGTTCTCCTCCCTGAAGAGACGAGGCGAATCGCCAGTCTTGCAGGTTTTTTTGATCTTCTGCCGTCAGAAATTCAAGGAATCTTTTCCCGGAGAAAATTTCATCGGCGTTTTCGATGAGATTTCTGCAGGCTTGATTGATATCGCAGATACTCCAGTCCGTGGACAGTCGCAGCATCGGCGTGGCAGTACGCCGATAAAATTCAGTCAAACACATGGTCTCTCCGATGATCCTCGCTCCAGATGATTGAAACGGCGACAGGGGGCCGCAAATTCAAAAACGATATCTTCGCTGTGCAATAAGGCGGGTGTCTCGTCGAAGTCATTTGGTGCCGTCATTATGCAATTGAGTACTCGCTTGCCTTGTCTGGACCGTTCCCATGCTGCCAATAGCCGGGGCAACAAGACGTCACCTCCAGCGCAATGGTCGAGGTTGCTGATTGGGACATCCCGGTTGCTATGTCTTAGGTGTCTGATGAGTTCTGCTTCATGGGGGTTCTGCCCGGCCTTTTCCAGCAGGACATAATCGTACCCACAGACCTTGCCGCGGATATGTCTCAATGCTTCACGGCAGCAGCGAAAGTGATGGGTTACATTTCCGCCAAGCTTTCCCAGTACCCCGGCCAGAGTGAAGGTGTTGTGTTGCTCGCCCACGATAAGAATTTTCATGCCGCCTCCCGCGCGGGCAGGTGCCCTGAAAACAAGGCGTAGCGGGCCTGTTCGTTGACCGGGATGAAGCCTGCGACAGTCAAAACGTCCCCGACCCATTGTGGCTGACCATTGCCGAAGCGATACATGGGTAGTCCCAGACGTTTCATCAAACGTTCTACCGCAACGCTCGTAACAAAGACATAATGGGTAATGTTATTGGTTTTACCGAAGATATAGCCTTGGCGTAACAGTGACAGTGTCAGCGCGCATATTTTGGCCTGAGTCCGGCCCCGTTCTCCTTCGGGGACAACGGCAAAGCGGCTGATTTCCCAAATACGCGGGTCGTTGGGCGGAGATTCTCCTGCCAGCAATTGGGGGAAGACATCCTTAAGCATGTAGGGGCCGGTGGTGGGAAGCAGACGCCAGCAGGCTTCGACGTTTCCATGCCGGTTCTGGGCAAACATGTGGACTGGGTTGAGGTCGTCGTAAATATCGCGTTCCTGTCCCTGGTAACTGATAACATCCCAGCCAAGGCGCTGGCGGAATACGCTATGACGAAACCGGAACAACGGCCCAAGGGCCTCCGAGCCGCTGTGAGGGGTTTGAAACATAGTGATGGGATTCATGATTGGTCTCCTTCAGGCTTTTAGCCTAGTCAATCATGAACGATGAAAACTGCAAACTGTCACTTTTGACAGGGGAAAATAAAATAGTTCAACCCAACTGCGGAGTAATTAGGCGCAGAGCGACTGCACGTGCGATTGCGTGCTGCCGATTGGTTACATTCATCTTGCGGGAGGCATTTTGTAGATGAAAAATGACGGTTCGTTCAGAGATATCGAGAATCTGTGACGTTTCCCAGGCGGTCTTTCCTTCTGCCGCCCAGAGCAGACATTCTTTTTCCCGCTGAGAAAGGACAGGAATTTCTGGATGGCAGGGAATTTCTTCGACCGAAATTATTCCCCGAACCTGTTCGTGGTAGTAGGTCGTCAGGAATTGGAGAATCGGGAGGTGCTGCTGGATATGTTCTGTGAAAGCCGGCGATGCGTCCGCGCTGGTCAGGCTCATGACCGCACCTTCGCCCTGGCTACCGTGGATGGGGAAGCTGACTCCGTTTTTTAAGCCGTGTTCTGTGGCTTCCAGCATAAGGCGCTGGCTTTCAGCGGGTAGTTCCGGGCCACAGCGAATCCGGCTCCAGAGGAGAGGGGTGCTGTTGTTTATGGAATGGCTGATTGTCGGGTCAATTTGAAAATAGTTGTTTTTTTTGTAATGGTCCCACCAATCAGGGGGGAAGCCACTGATGACAAACAATTGCGGACGGACCAGGGAAATCGGGACGCGAGCGCCGTAGATGAAGTGATCAAAGTTGAAGCTGTCCGCGATCTTTGCCCCGACACCGTGAAGTTCTTCAACGGTTTCAGCTTGTTGGATTGTTTCAATAAAATCCATGTGGGCAATGCTGGTCAGCATGAAGTGATTTCCTGGTATTTAATTAAATTTAATTAATTTAGTAGAACATTATTATATTTTATCTGCAACTCTTTTCAAGAATTATTTTCCTTTTCGCCAAGAAAAACTACGTCGAGGAACCGGTAACCCACCCGTTTCGTGCGCAAAACGAAGGTCTTCTACCGTGTAGAAGGCATTGGGCTGCAGCACTTTAATCAAGTCGATAACACGGTTAAGGTGTTTTCGTTTTACGACAGTAAATATGACTTTAACCGGTCCGGTCCCTCCCCAGGCATCCACTGTGGTCACTCCGAAACCGGCATTCCAGAGGCGGGTTGTGAGTTCCTTGCCGTCGTCACGCGAGATGATGCGGACGATCAGCGTACCAAGGGCGATACGGCTTTCCAGGGTGACACCAACGTAGTTGCCGGTGGCAAAACCGAGTCCGTAGGCCAGGTACGTGGGCCAGCCGGTGAGGTTTTGCATCACCTGGGTAATAGCGATCAGCCAGATGAGGACTTCGAAAAAGCCGAGGCAGGCGGCTATCAGCCTGAGGCCGCGGGCCACGAAAATGATACGCAGCGTACCAATGCTGACATCGAGCACTCGGGAAAAGAAAATCAGCAGGGGAATAACGACCATGCTGAAAAAATCGTAGTCAGCGAAGACTAAGCCCATGGCGACCTCCGCAGACGAGGATGGCATAGGCTCTGGCTATTTGCAAGAAGGAGAAAAACGGCAAGGGTCGGTTTTTATCTTTTTGCTGCAGAGAATTCCAGGCGTTTTACCCAGCTTGACGGCGGCTGGGAAGGAGCTAGAATTCTCAATGGGTTAGCGGCCTAAGCCTGGAGCTTGTGACCTCCACTTTTTTGTACAATGGGATTTGACAGTCTATGGAAAGTCGTTTGCCGTTCACCATCCAACCACAACCGGATGAAATCACCTGTGGTCCCACCTGCCTGCATGCGGTTTACCAATATTTTGGGGACCAAATTGAACTCCAGGAGGTCATTGAGGAAGTCCCCATGCTTGAAGGGGGAGGGACGCTTGCGGTATGGCTGGCCTGTCACGCATTGCACCGCGGTTATCGTGCCGCAATCTATACCTACAAACTGCAATTGTTCGACCCCACTTGGCGAACCCTGCAACCTCGTGAGATTCAGTCCAAGCTTCTTGCCCAGGCGGAGGTCAAGGACGACCCGAAACTGCAGGTTGCATCCAAGGCCTATCTCGAGTTTCTCCAGAATGGAGGACGGCTGCGATTTGAGGACTTGCGGCCGGCGTTGATCCGTCGTTATTTGAAGCGGGGGATTCCGATTATTACCGGTCTCAGCGCCACCTATCTCTATGGCAGTCAGCGTGAGTATGGCCCGAACTGCGATTATGACGATATTCGCGGCGAGCCCTCCGGGCATTTCGTGGTATTGCGCGGTTATGAACGACTCTGTCGTGAGGTCCTGGTTGCCGATCCGCTCTTGCCCAATCCTGTCGCCCAGACCCAGAAATATGCCGTCCCCATCGAACGAGTCATCTGCGCCATTCTTCTAGGGGTGCTGACCTACGACGCGAACCTGCTGATCATCGAACCGCGTCGGGAAAAGAGAGCCTGACATGCCCATTCTCATCGTCGTCAATGACCCCGCCTCCTGGCCGCTGGACATCCCCGGCGGTGAGGTGGTGGCAGCTCGCACCTACCTCACTGATCCGCGATTTCTTGAGATGCGTAGCGCCCGGGTATTCAACCTGTGTCGTTCCTACCGTTACCAGAGCACCGGGTATTACGTTTCCTTGCTGGCGGCGGCACGTGGTCACAAACCCTTGCCAGGGGTGACGGCCATCGAGGATCTCAAGTCGGTTTCGATCGTCCGATACGTTTCCGAGGATATGGATCAGCTGATTCAAAAAAGCCTGGCGCCGATTCAATCGCCGGAATTCACTCTGAGCATCTATTTCGGTCGCAATCTGGCAAAACGCTATCAGGTGCTGAGCCTGCAGCTGTTCAAGATGTTTCAGGCACCTTTCCTGCGTGCTCATTTTGTTCAAAACAGCCGTCTCGGCAAGTGGCAACTGCAGAGCCTCAAAGCGATCTCGGGCAGTGAAATACCAGAAACTCACCGACCGTTCGTCATCGAGACAGCACAGGAGTTCTTTCGCGGCCGCGGCCTGGTGGAGCGGAAACGCCGCGAAAGCCGCTACAATCTGGCGATTCTGGCCAATCCCGAGGAACCGGAACCGCCCTCCAATCGACGTGCCCTGAATCGGTTCGTCAAAGCGGCCGAAGATGTCGGCTTCAGCGTGGAAATGATCGATAAAGAAGATTTCGGCCGGTTGGGCGAGTTCGATGCCCTGTTCATTCGCGAGACGACCGCCGTCAACCATCACACCTATCGTTTTGCCCGGCGCGCCGCCACCGAAGGGCTGGTGGTGGTGGACGACCCGAAATCGATCCTGCGCTGCACCAACAAGGTCTTTCTGGCGGAGCTGTTGGACCGGCACCATATCCCGGCCCCCCGCACCATGATCGTGCATCGCGACAACAAGGGGAGCATCGCCCAGACGCTCGGTTTTCCATGTATTCTCAAGCAGCCGGACAGTGCCTTTTCCCGTGGTGTGATCAAGGTTGAAACCGAAGACGAACTGAAAGAGGCGGTGCAGCGGTTGCTGGAAAAGTCGGACCTGATCATCGCTCAGGAATTTCTGCCCACTGAATTCGACTGGCGCATCGGTATTTTCGATCGTCAACCCCTGTTCGCCTGCAAATATTTTATGGCAGAAAAACACTGGCAGATCCTCAAACGCGACGAGCAGGGACAAAAAAACGATGAGGGCCGGTTCGCCACCATCCCGGTGGAACACGCACCGCCCCAGGTGGTGCGGACCGCCCTGAAGATTGCCAACCTGATCGGTGAGAGCCTGTACGGCGTCGATTTGAAACAGGTAGGGAAAAAGGTTTATGTCATCGAGGTCAACGATAACCCAAATATTGATGCCGGCGTGGAGGATCAACATCTCAAGGGAGAGCTTTATCAGCGCATCATGGGGACCATGGTGAGGCGAGTAGAGCAGCGCAAGGAACGGTGGCGCATATGACAGCGAAAAAGCCCCTCGGCCTGTTTCAAGGGTTTGGGGTCGAACTCGAGTATATGATCGTCAAGGATGCTGACCTTAGCGTTCTACCCGTTGCCGACCGGGTGCTGACCCTGCAGGCCGGAGAGTTGGTGGATGAAGTTGAAGTCGGTCCCCTGGCCTGGTCCAACGAGTTGGTGATGCACGTCATTGAACTGAAGACCAACGGGCCCGCCAATAGCCTGCAGGGACTGGCGGCTACCTTTCAGGACCATGTTGAGCGGATCAATGGGTTGTTGAAAAAAGCCGGCGGCCGACTCATGCCAGGTGGAATGCACCCGTGGATGGACCCTTTTAACGAAACCTGTCTGTGGCCCTATGGCAACCGCACGATATATGAAACCTATGACCGGATATTTGGTTGCCGCGGCCACGGCTGGTCCAATCTGCAGAGTGTGCACATCAACCTGCCATTTGCCGACGATGCCGAATTCGCTCGATTGCATGCAGCGATCCGCCTGGTTCTACCCCTCTTGCCGGCCCTGGCCGCTTCATCTCCGCTGCTAGACGGCCAATCCAATGGCTTTTTGGATAACCGGCTGGAAGTTTATCGGCTTAATCAGCGGCTGATTCCATCAATCACCGGTCAGGTTATCCCTGAGCCGGTCTTTTCCAGGGAGAGTTACGAGGAGGTCATCCTGGAGCGGATGTACGCTGACGTTGCCAGCCGCGATCCCGAGCGTATCCTGCAGGAGGAGTGGCTGAATTCCCGTGGCGCCATCGCCCGGTTTGATCGAAACACAATTGAAATCAGGCTGCTGGATATCCAAGAATGTCCCTTGGCCGATTTGACCATTGTCAGCCTGGTCGTTGCCCTGCTACGAGCATTGGTGGAGGAGCGCTTGGCCCCGCTCACGGAACAGCAGCTGTGGGCCGTCACTCCTCTGGAGCAGCTCCTGTTGCAGACCATCCGTCACGGCGAAGCCGCCCTTATCGAAGATGCAGGCTATCTGCGCTTATTCAATCATTCTGGTGATAAAGCTACGGCTGGGGAACTGTGGCAGCATATCGTTTCAGAGATTCAATTCGACAGCCGTCCGGACTATGCTGAATTCCGGCCAGCCTTAGCGGTTTTGTTCAGCCAGGGAACTCTGGCGCGGCGTCTGCTGCGGGCTTTGGGCGATCAGCCGGGTCGTTCCAGGCAGGCTCAAGTCTACCGGCAGTTATGCGACTGCCTGGCCCATGGAGAGTTGTTCTGTGGCTAAGCCGTTGCATCTGTTGTTGACTTGTGAACATGCAGGGCACGAGGTGCCTGCCGCTTACCATGAGCTTTTTCAGGCTCACGCTTCATTGTTACGGACCCACCGCGGTTATGATATCGGTGTGCTGGATTTTGGTCGAAAACTTTCCGCAGAGCTGGGTGTCCCGCTATTCGCTGCATCCATGAGCCGCCTCCTCGTTGACCTGAACCGTTCTACGCACCATTCCAACCTTTTTTCCTTTGTAACCAGAGACTTGCCCGCAGCCGAAAAAGGGCGCATTCTCGCCGAGTATTACCACCCTTACCGGCAGCAAGTCATTTCGGCCATTGACTCTCATCTGCAACAGGACGCCCGTGTCCTGCACCTTGCCCTGCACAGTTTTACCCCCATGTTCAAAGGGGTTGTGCGGCGGGGCGACCTCGGTCTGCTGTATGATCCGAAGCGCAGTGACGAGGCTCGCCTCTGTCTCGAATGGCAGCGTTTAATGACCGCTAGCCTGCCGGGGTTAAGAGTGAGGCGCAACTATCCCTACCGTGGAAATGCCGATGCTCTTGTCACCTGGCTTAGGCGGCGCTATCCCGCCTCTTCTTACCTCGGCATCGAATTGGAGATTAACCAGCGATTTCCCCTTGTTGGTACTGATGTCTGGTCTTTGGTTCAGGAGCAACTTATTGTTTCTACGAAGAAAATCCTATCCTTTGCATAGGTTTTTCGGCGCTGAAAGCGCTTTCCAGCCTTGACAATCCATAAAGCTGCGCTAATAATTTAGCGTGCATTAAGAAAGCCCTGAAAAACGTTTTCCAAGGGCTTTTAATTTCTCTTGGCTTACGCCTGTTCCTGAAAAAGGGATTGCTGTCGATATAAAGCTAAGTTTTCCGGGTTTTTTACGGGGGAATCGGGGGCCGATTCCTATTGAGTTTAGAGGAGGGCGTATTCGCCTGCATTGTTTCACTAATTTCGCCAAGGAGGTTTTAAGATGTTGCGTCGTTTAATGTTGGTTTTATGTCTGTTGCTGTTCGGGACTTCTGCCGGGGGTGAAACCGGGCTGTTGCAAAAAAGTCAGGCCATGTTCGAGCCGATCCCTTTGACTCCACCGACAATGGCTGGCAATCCCGCCACCCCGGAAAAGCTTGATCTGGGTCGTATGCTCTATTTTGATCCGCGCCTGTCCGCTTCCCAATTGATCAGCTGCCAGACCTGCCACAATGTGGGACTCGGTGGCGTTGATCTGCAGGAGACTTCGACCGGTCATGGCTGGCAAAAAGGTCCGCGTAATGCCCCAACTGTACTCAACGCCGTTTTTAACGTCGCCCAATTCTGGGATGGCCGAGCCAAGGACCTGGCCGAGCAGGCAAAAGGTCCGGTACAGGCTTCTGTAGAGATGAACAATAGCCCGGATAAAGTCATCGCCACCCTGAACAGCATTCCGGAATACATCCAGGCCTTTGATAAGGCTTTCCCTGGATCAAAAGATCCGGTGTCCTTCGACAACATGGCTCTGGCCATCGAAGCATTCGAAGCCACCCTGCTCACGCCAAATGCTCGCTTTGACAAATACCTGCGGGGCGATGAGAAAGCTCTGACCAAACAGGAAAAAGACGGGTTGAAGCTGTATATGGATAAAGGTTGCGCCAGCTGTCATAACGGCATCAATATCGGTGGCCTGGGATATTTCCCTTTTGGCGTGGTTGAAGTTCCTGACAGCGCAATTCGTCCGCCTGAAGACAAAGGCCGGTTCAAAGTTACGAATACTGCGGCGGATCAGTATGTTTTTCGCGCTCCTCCGCTGCGTAACATCTTGTTGACCCCCCCTTATTTCCATTCCGGGAAAGTTTGGAGTCTGCAGACTGCAGTAGAGATCATGGGCTCTTCCCAGTTGGGAGTGCAGATCAGTGATGCAGAAGCGGCACAGATTGTGGAATTTCTCGCGACCTTGACAGGCGAGCAGCCGCAAGTGGTGCACCCGACACTCCCCCCCAATGGGCCGAATACTCCCCACCCCGACCTGTCTTTTAAGGCGTCCGCGGCCCACTAAGCCTCATGAGACTGAGCCCCCGCCGATGGCGGGGGCTTTTTTCATGGTACCGACTGTCCTCTGCTGACAGACGCGAAGATTTTGGCTATCCTTTCCCGGTAGATTGTCATCCCTGAGTCAGTGAAAGGTTTTTTGCATGCGCAGTAAATGGCTATTGCTCTCTTTTTTCCTTCTCCTGCCACTGTTTTCGGTCTGGGGGCAGGATGCTGCTCCGGGGGCGACACAGGCTTTGGTCTCTTCTTTTCCTGGGGTGGGAGAAGTTGTTCCCCGTTCGGCAAAGTTGGCAGAGGAGGGCGCTCAGGCGCGGGTTCAGATTTCCCAGTTGAGCAACGCCGGCGGCTTCAAAGATCAGATCGAACAGGCACAAGTGCGCGGCGAAGCCCTCAATGAAGAGATTCTTCGGGTCGGTGATCCAACCAGTTGGAATTTTGATCGCCTAGTGGAAACGAAAAACAATCTGGTTCTGCAACAAGGTGAACTGAATAAACTGCTGGAGGCCATTTCTACCCGTCTGTCACAGTTGGAAACCCTGCGTTTGAAATGGACCGACAAGAAAACCTTCTGGGAAGGGTGGCAAAAGGACCTGAAGGGGAAAGAGGCCGACTACCCCAAAGATATCTTCAAAAAAGTCGACGTCGGGATCGGTGAGCTTCTGAAAAGCCAATCTGACGCGACCGCACCGTTGGTCAATCTGCAAAAGGAAGTGACCAAAATTCTTGAAAAACGGATGGAAGCCACGGCCCAACTGGATAGTATTCTCGGCAGTCTTCGCCGAGCAACCTTCAAGAAAACTGCGCGCTCCTTTTTCAATCCCGATTATTACCGTCAGTACAATCGTGATCTGTTTGATGCAACCGTGACCGGCTTAAAGTCGGTACGCATGGTCAAGTTGGATTTTCTTCAGGACCAATGGTGGGTTGTCGCTTTGCAACTGGCGATTATTCTGTTCCTCGGCGGGTTGATTTTGCATCACCGACGTACGGTGGAAATTTCTGCTCCGGAATGGGAGTTCATGTTGCAGCACCCCTGGGCGACCGGGATCTTCGTCTCGATCACCATTTGTGGCTACGGATATAAATCACCACCGGAAATGTGGAGCCTGATCTTGTGGGTCATGGCTGCCTTCCCGGCGTGTATTTTAATCGCGGCGTTGGTTAAGAAGAAGTCCAAGTCGATCATGATCTTTGTCCTGGCGACCTTTTACGTGTTGTTGCAGATGTTGGAACTGGTGCGGTTGCCGCTGCCGCTGTACCGAATGTTTTTGGCCCTGGGCTCCTTGTCCTGGTGTTTCCTTCTCCTTACCTGTCTGTGGATCGGGACGCACCGAGACAAAGTCAAGAAGGACTATTTCCCTCTGGCTTACAAGGTGGGCGCAGGAGTCTTTTTCGTCTCCTTTGTCGCTCAGGCCGGAGGGTACAGCACCCTTTCCTTCCGTCTCATTGATTCTTCAATCCGTACCGTTTTTTACTGTTTGTTCGCGATGATGCTGATCCGCCTTGGTCAGGGTGGAGTTGATTTTCTCCTGACCCTCAACTGGACGCAGCGCTGGTTGTTCCTGCGGCGTATCGGGCGCGAATTGGCGGTACGGCTAAAGGCCCTGATCAAGATATCGCTGGTTGTATCTACAGGCTTATCTTTGCTAAGTGTCTGGAACATTTACGATTCCTTTGCCCATGCCTGGTCAGCACTGATGGCGGTATCGATCGGATATGGGGAGACGGAACTGACCGTCGGGGTCTTGTTGTGGGCCATCCTGTTGTTCTATCTGTCCATTCAAATTTCATGGCTGGTCCGTTCATTTCTTGATGCCGAGGTTTTTCCAACCCGCTCCATGGATCGCGGTGTCCAGGATGCCATCAAGAAACTGCTGCATTACACCCTGATTTTCCTAGGCGTTTTGTTCGCCATGAATGTGGCCGGTTTCGATCTGAAAAACTTCGCGGTTCTGGCCGGTGCATTCGGTATCGGTATCGGTTTCGGTTTGCAGGCGATCGTCAACAATTTCCTCAGCGGTATCATCCTCCTGTTCGAACGCCCCATCAAGGTTGGCGACACCGTTGTGCTCGACGGCGACTGGGGGACGGTGCGCAAGATCGGTTTACGTTCGACGGTGATCGAAACCCTTGATGAGGCTGAAGTCATCGTCCCCAATTCCATGTTGATCTCGGAGAAGGTGACTAACTGGACTTTGTCCAACACGATGTCGCGGGTGGGGCTGCCAGTCGGGGTTGCCTATGGCAGTGACATTCCAACGGTCATGGGGATTCTTTTTGAAGCTGCGCGGCAACATGTCGATGTGCTGGATGAGCCGCCTCCTTCACCCATTTTTACCGGTTTTGGGGAGAGCTCTCTCGATTTTGAATTGCGGGTCTGGGTTTCAGACGTGACCAAGCGGCTGCATGTGAAAAGCCAGCTGGGGCAGGTTATTAATAACCGGTTTGTCGAAGCCGGTATTGAAATCCCTTTCCCACAGCGCGACCTTCATTTGCGTTCGGTCTCTCCGGTCGTTATGCAATCCATGGGGTATGTCTCCCCGGAACGACCGAAAAAACCAGAGGCGATTGTGCCCGCACCGGCAGAGGCAGACAAGGTCGCCGGAGGGGAAACATCTGAACTTCCCGACCTTGATGGGGATAGCGATGGATAAGGCTTATCTGGCCAGCCCTTGAGCCAGGCATGAAAACGTGGTAATTTTCTAGCTTCGAGCTATACTCTGGATTTTATTGGAGGATTGAAAGTAATGGAAACCCCTCATTCAATGATTCTTGGTACCGGCTGTTGTGTGCCGGAAAAGATTCTAACAAATGCAGATTTGGAACGGATTGTCGATACCTCTGATCGCTGGATCACTGAGCGCACTGGCATCAAACAAAGACATGTGGCCGAGCCAGGAACTCCCTTATCCGAATTCGCCGTGACGGCTGCTCGCCGGGCTCTGGAAAATGCCGATACCCGGCCGGAGGAGATCGATATGATTATCCTCGGCACGGTCACCGGTGACATGATGTTCCCTGCAACCGCTTGTATTCTTCAAGAAATGCTCGGGGCCAAGAATGCCTCGGCTTTCGACTTGTCAGCGGCATGTTCCGGGTTTATCTATGGAATGCATCTCGCTGACAGTCTGCTGCGCAGTGGCGCTTATCGTCGCATTTTGGTCGTTGCCGGAGAAATTCTCACCTGCATGGTGAACTGGGAAGATCGCGATACCTGCGTGCTGTTCGGAGATGGTGCCGGTGCGGCCGTACTCGGTCCGTCCCAAGGTGGCAAAGGGATTCTCTACTCGGGTTTGGGGGCTGACGGTTCGTTCGTTCCGTTGCTCTTCAATCCCGGTTGCGGCAGTCTCAACCCGCCGACAGAGGCCAACGTACGCGAAAAACTGGCGACCATTCGCATGGAAGGCCGCGAGGTCTTTCGTCACGCCCTGACCTCCATGGGGGGGGCGTTGGAAAAGGCCTTTGAAGCGACCGGACTGCAGGCTGAAGATCTGTCTATGCTGATACCTCACCAAGCCAATTTGCGTATCATCGAGGGCCTTGCTAAACGCGCCAAGGTTCCCATGGAAAAAGTCTATGTGAATGTCGATCGCTTTGGAAATACTTCCGCGGCGTCCATTCCCCTTGCGTTGGACGAAGTGTTGCGCAATGGCTCAATTCACGAGGGGGATAAGGTTGGTTTGGTCACCTTTGGTGCCGGGTTTACCTGGGGGGCTGCAATTCTTCAATTCTAAAAGGAAATTGCATCAGATTAAGAAAAATACTGCCTGGGGTTTGCATAAGTTTTCGGATGCGCTAAAATTGAAATCAACAACGGAAAGGAGGTCTGAAACTATCGAAGAGGACATCCTGACATAGCGTATCCAGCCCTCCGTTGGAGGGCGTACAGTGTTCTGCCCCGCAGGACGCGCAAGCCGGGTTGAAAAATTCCTGGCCGAAAACGGAAAAGACTCCCGCCGTGAAACGTAACCGGCGGGAGTTGTTTTTTATCCTGTTTGCTACAATAAAAAAGGCCTGCCCCCAAAGGGAACAGGCCTTTTTTTACGTTCAAGCTGTAATTAGTGAGCAGCGCCCAGCAGAGCCAGAACTTTGTCGGTGAAGGGGTTGGCGAAGAGGATGATCATGGCAACAACGAAAACGTAGATTGCCAGGGACTCGATCATCGCCAGACCGATCATCATGGTGGTCAGGATTTTGCCGGAAGCGCCGGGATTGCGAGCAACACCCTCAACAGCACTCTTGATAGCAAGACCCTGGCCAAGACCGGTACCGAAAGAACCGATAGCCATACCGAAACCAGCTGCGATCATACACCATGCGAAAAATTCCATTGTACTACTCCTTTTCTTTACCTGTGGTTTGTTGTTCCTAAACGAGATAGGACCGAAAAATTCGCTTTCGCGAAATTAGTGCGCTTCTTCCAATGCTCCGGCAATGTAGATCATGGCCAGCAGGGTAAAAACAAAGGTCTGGATAAAAGCGACCAGAACACCCATGAGCATCATTGGTACCGGCAGCAGAAAGGGTACCAGCATGAAAAAGATCATCAGCACGATTTCGTGGCCGTACATATTACCAAAAAGACGAAGGGTGAGAGAGATCGGGCGCGCCACGTGACCAATGAGTTCGATGACGAAGATCAAAGGTGCCAGCGCCTTGACCGGACCCATGAAGTGGGCCAGGTAATGGAAGCCGTGTTCTTTGATGCCGATGATATGGGTCATGGCGAACACAGTCAAAGCCAAGGCGGCATTGGTGTTGACATTGGCGGTCGGCGGATAGAAGCCTGGCACCAGGCCGATCAGGTTGGACACCAGGATAAACAGGGCCAGAGTGGCAATCAGCGGAAAGTATGGCCGCCCTTTATGGCCCATGGTCTCTTCCATCAGGTTGGACACGCCTTCAACCACGACTTCCATGAAGCTCTGCAGCGGGCCGGGAACGGTTTTGACGGCTTTGGCAGCCAGCACAGCCAGAATCAGCAACACCAGGATGACAAACCAGGTGTAGGTGACATGGTGTCCGAAGTGGGTGTTTATTTGTTTTTCAAGCCAGTCAAAAATTAAAAAAGGATGGATCATGGTTACTATGGCCTCCTCGTAGAATTCAGGCGTTTTATCGTCGTATAAATTAAGTTGATAACCACTACCGAAATCCCAACGGCCAAGGCCAGAGGGTTAATCTTGACCACGCCGATTAGCAGGAAGAGGGCCACGGCGAGCGCGGCCAGGCGAAACAGGTAGTGGATCTGAAATCGTTTTGCCGAATGCCGGTTTGGCTCGGACAGCATCTGACTCAATGACCGGTGCAGCCAGCGATAGCCGATGATGGCAACCAATCCACCGCAGGCGACTCCCAGGGTTATCTCTCGGGAGCGAAAAGTGAGGCTAACAAGACACAGCAAAGCGAAGATAATCCAGTTGCGCCGGGCCAGCTCGTTCAGCAGTTGAGCATCCGGATCATTCACTGTCGTCCTGTTTGTTCTGTGCTTTTTGACGGCGCAGTTCCCGGTCGGTCAAAATGAAGATGTTACGAAATCCAGCTGCGATGCCGAACCCGAGGAAAATCAGGGTCAGCCATGGAGCCGTATGATAACCTTTTTCCCCCAACCATTTGTCGAGGTAGTACCCCATGCCGAGACCGATGAAGGTTGAAACCACCATGGAGATCCCCACGCTTGATAAAAAGCCGAGGGATTTAAAGAGTTCGTGTCTTTCTTCATCCATGATTAAATGGTCCAGGCTGGGGCCTTGAAAAAGAATCTGCTTCTGATAACACACCGGTCAATGTCCTGTCAACGGATTTTTGGCCCGGCCGTTCGGCCCGTATCAGCTTTCACCGCGCTTTTTCCCGGGCCAGTCATTGATGCTGAGAGCCAGCTGGCGCCACATGCCGCGCAGGAAATTTAATTCCACAACCGACAACTGAGCTTTGCGGTGAATGTTGCGCAGGGGGTTGAGGGTAGCTTCAGGGCGCGACGGATTCAGATAGGCGATCCGGGTCAGTACTTCTTCCTGCAGCTGAAACAGTTCTTCCATGTCACCCTGCGGAGGGATGTCGTTCTCGGTTGCCAGCTCCTGATTTGTTGCGGGCGCTGGATTGCGCGCCAGTTCGTAAAGGAATAGCAAGACGGCCTGGGCCAGGTTCAGGGAGCCGATGTCAGATGTCGTGGCGACTGATGCGGCGTGAGAGCACAGCGCCACCTCCTGGCTGCTCAGACCGCAATCTTCCCGGCCGAACACCAGTCCGACGCTGGTTCCTGGCGGCAGCTTGCCGAGCAGGGCCGGCACCTCTGTGCTGTCAAGTAAGTTGCCGCGTAAGCGTCCTTTGCGGCGAGTTGTGGCGATAGTGCAGTGCAAGTCGGCAATGGCACTGGCAAGGTCAGGGAAAATCTTTGCAGTGCCGAGCAGATGGTTGGCTGCCACGGCAAATTTTCGTGCCTCGGGGTGCAAATGTTGACAAGGGTTGACCAGCCGCAAGTCGCTGACTCCAAAATTGGCCATGGCGCGTGCCACCGAGCCGATATTGCCCGGTTGCTGCGGTTCGCAAAGGATGATTGCCAGATTGGTTGGATCGAACAGAGTCATACTCGGCCGTGACAAAAAAGCCCCCGCCATGGGCGGGGGCTGCGGAACGAGATAAAAAATGTTTATAGCGCGCGGAAGGACTTGCGAGCCGCTTCTATCGTGCGGTCAAGATCATCCTGGCTATGTGCCAGGCTCATGAAGCCAGCTTCAAACTGAGAGGGAGCCAGGTTAACGCCATTCTCCAGCATTCCTTGGAAAAAGCGGGTGAAGGCGGCTGTGTCACTTTTCAATGCGTCGGCAAAGGATTTGACTGGACCGGCCTGGAAGTAGGTACAGAACATGGCGCCGACCCGTTGCCAGCAAGTGGAAATGGGACTTTCCTTTGCGGCTTCCAGCAGACCTTTTTCCAGATAGACGCTCTTTTCTTCAAGTTGCTGATAAACCCCTTCTTCTTTCAGAAGTTTAAGGGTCGCAATGCCGGCGCTCATGGCCAGGGGGTTGCCGGACAGGGTGCCGGCTTGATAAACGCCCCCTTCCGGAGACAGATTCTCCATGATTTCCTTTTTGCCGCCGAAGGCGCCCACCGGCAAGCCGCCGCCGATGATTTTGCCCAGGCAGACCAAATCGCCACGGACGTTGAAGCGTTCCTGGGCTCCGCCATAGGCGACCCGGAAGCCGGTCATGACCTCGTCAATGATCAATACGATCCCTTCCTGAGTGCACAACTCCCGCAGCCCTTCCAGGAAGCCGGGCTCCGGAGCGACGCAGCCCATGTTGCCGGCGATCGGCTCGATGATGATGCATGCGATCTGACTCTGATTCCCTGCGACGAGGTCTTTGACTTCGTCGAGATCGTTATAGGTGGCTGTCAAGGTGTGTTTGGCGAAATCGGTAGGAACCCCTGGAGACGTCGGAACGCCGAAAGTGGCGGCACCGCTGCCGGCTTTCACCAACAACGAGTCGGCGTGGCCGTGATAACAACCATCAAATTTGATGATTTTGTCACGCCCGGTATAACCGCGAGCCAGGCGGATCGCGCTCATGGTCGCTTCGGTTCCGGAGGAGACCATGCGGACTTTTTCGATGTTCGGGTAGGCTTCGGTAACCATTTGTGCCAATTCGATTTCTGTCGGCGTGGGTGCGCCGAAGGACGCTCCCTTTTCTGCGGCGGCGCGGATTGCTTCCACGACCTTGGGATGGCAGTGTCCAAGGATCATCGGACCCCAGGATCCGACGTAATCAATGTAAGCGTTGCCATCGACATCGTAAATTCTGGAGCCTTTGGCTCTTTCAATGAACAGAGGGTCACGGCCGACCGATTTAAAAGCCCGCACCGGGCTGTTGACCCCGCCGGGAATAATTTTTTTGGCTTCTGCGAACAGCGTGGATGACTTCTGCTGATTCATCGCTCCCCCTTGAACGTAGTAGGTAAGTTTTTGTTTTGGGCAGGGCGAATTTATTGATTCGTCTCTGCTTCATGTCTCATTAACATAGCCCTGTAGTCATGTCAAGAAACGCCGGTTTCAAAACGGGGGCCGTTGGGCACGAAAGGGACTGTACGGCAGGAGGTTAGACCTTTCCGGTAAACACTTTATACCTCTCCTAAAAGACTCAACTATTGATTTTATTTGACAAATTGATTGACGGGTATTAATTATTGCAGCTTGGTAGTAGGGCATCGTAAAGGAGATTGTCCCTCGTCGATTCGGGTAAGAACGATGAGCCTGCGGTTCTTCTTTGGATTTTTTCGTAACGTGTTTCACCATTTGAGGAGATAAAAGCAATGTCCAGCGAGAGCAAATGCAGCAGCTGTGGAGATACCAGCTGCAGTGCCAAAAATAAGCAAAAGAATGAAAGCCCGGAACAGTATGCCCAGCGTCAGGTGATGGAACAACGTCTGTGCCAGATCAGCAATAAGATTCTGGTGATGTCGGGTAAAGGTGGGGTCGGCAAGAGTTCCACTGCAGTCAATCTGGCCCTGGCTCTGGCGCAGCAGGGGAAAGCTGTTGGTTTGCTGGATATTGACATCCACGGGCCGAGTGTTCCGAAAATGCTCGGCATCGAGGGGCAAAAGCCGCTCTTGAATAGCGATGGTAGCGCCATGATTCCGGTGAATTATGAGGGTCTGAAGGTCATGTCTCTGGGCTTTTTGCTCGAAAGTACCCAAAATGCCCTGATCTGGCGTGGTCCCATGAAGGCTGGAGTCATACAACAGTTTCTGCGTGATGTGGAATGGGGTTGCCTGGACTATCTGGTGGTCGACTGCCCCCCTGGTACCGGTGATGAAGCTCTGGCAATTGCCCAGTCCCTCAACTCTCAGGCCCAGGCCCTGATTGTGACAACCCCTCAGGATGTGGCATTGATCGACGTGGAGAAGTCCATCACCTTCTGCCGTCAGCTGAAACTGCCCATTTTGGGGATTATTGAAAACATGAGTGGTTTTGTCTGCCCGCATTGCAGTGAAGTGGTCGATGTTTTCAAGCGTGGGGGCGGTGAGCGTCTGGCTCGGGACATGGATATCACCTTTCTCGGTCGCATCCCGCTGGATCCTGCGTTAGCCGCCGCCGGAGATGAAGGGAAGCCCGTGGTCCTGTCTCAACCGGAAGGCCCTACCACCGAAGCTCTGCGCTGTGCAGCCCAAACAGCGATTCGCTGCTGCTCTGGCGAGAGTTGATGTAAAAGGGCTAAATTGCCGTATACGATAAGTTTTGTCGGAAGGATTATTTGACAGGCCTGCCCTAAATCATTTAGATATAGCGGTTGACAAGCCCGGTCGAACTATTCTAAAACTTGTCAGGCCATTTTACCTATTTCCCCCCGGAGACGAGGACGGCTACCCATGGTTGAGTTGTTGCTGATTCTGGTGAGCACCATTTTCGTCAATAATTTCGTCTTGGCGAGATTTCTGGGAATCTGTCCGTTTTTGGGGGTGTCAAAAAAGGTAGAGACGGCCCTCGGAATGGGTATGGCCGTCACCTTCGTTATGACCATCGCCGCGGTGGTCACTTGGTTCATCCAATATTTTATTCTGGTCCCGTTTGGTATTGAATACCTACAGACCATTGCATTCATTCTTGTTATTGCCTCTCTGGTACAGCTTGTTGAAATGGTCATTCAAAAAACCAGTCCGGCGCTGTACCAATCCCTCGGTATTTTTCTCCCTCTCATTACAACAAACTGCGCCGTTCTTGGCTTGGCGGTCCTCAATATTCAGAAAGAGCTGAACTTTCTGGAAAGTATCGTCTTTGCTGTTGGCGCTGCCCTCGGTTTCACCTTGGCCATGGTCTTGTTTGCCGGATTGCGCGAACGTCTCGACCTTTGCCCTGTGCCCAAGTGTTTTCAGGGTACGGCCATTGCTTTGGTGACCGCGGGCTTGCTGTCCCTCGCCTTTATGGGATTTGCCGGGCTGGTCAAGGGCTAGCCGGTTTCTTGTTTTTTCACAATTAAGGAAAGAGGCAACCATGCTTGAAGCAGTTCTCAGCATCGGTGGAATCGGCCTATTGGCAGCCCTGGCGCTCGGTGGTGCGGCCAAAAAGTTTGCCGTCGCCGTCGACCCGCGCGAACTGGAAATTCTGGATGTGCTGTCCGGTGCCAATTGTGGCGCCTGTGGCTATCCTGGCTGTTCGGCTTACGCCAAGGCTGTAGCCAACGGTGAAGCTTCGCCGGCTCTGTGTACGCCCGGGGGACAGGGGACGATCGATAAGATTGCCGCGATTATGGGGGTTGCTGCTGAACAGGCAGTCCCGCAAGTCGCTGTGGTCGTCTGCCAGGGAGATAATCGCAAGGCAAAATCCAAGTATCAGTATTTGGGTATTCAGGATTGCAATGCTGCTCAGAAGCTGGCTGGAGGGCCTAAAACCTGTCCCGGCGGCTGCCTTGGTCTCGGCACTTGTGTGCGTGCTTGTCCCTTCGGTGCAATTGAAATCACCGCAGACGGTCTTGCTGTTATAAGTCGTGACAAATGCACTGGTTGCCAAAAGTGCGTTGCTGTCTGTCCGCGTCAGGTCATCAAGATGTCTCCACGTGTAGCGACCGTACATGTCTTGTGCAACAGCCATGACAAAGGTGCCGAGGTTCGCAAATACTGCGAGGTGGGGTGCATCGCTTGTCAGATCTGTAAGAAATCCGCGCCCGACGCCTATCAGATTGAAGGGTTGCTTGCCCAAGTTGTTTATGAACATCATGACCAGGCTGCTGTCGCTGTGGCCAAATGCCCGACCAAATGCATTCGGGATTTCAGTCAGGGCTATCCGGAAGGAAGCCGTTTTGTGGCTGGCGCGGCAAGCAGTGGTCAGCATGCCGCCTAGGGTCTTTGCGCCAGGCGAGGATGAATGAAATGAACCTGAAAACATTTCCTGGCGGTCTTCATCCGCCGGACAATAAAGCGTGGTCGGCACACAAGCCCATCGAGGAGTGCCCGCTCCCCTCTGAGTTGGTTGTGCCCATGGCCCAGCATATCGGGTCGCCTGCCGAAGCCTGTGTGGCGACCGGTGACCACGTTGCTAAAGGTGAGGTGATCGGTCGTGCCAAGGGATTTGTTTCGGTTGCCATCCATGCTCCGACCTCTGGCGAGGTTGTCGCGGTTGAGCCGCGGTTGCATCCCTTTGGCGTATTGTTGCCGGCCGTTGTTATTCGCCCCGATGGTGAGGACCGTTGGGCCTTTGCACCTCAACAGGTTGATCCTGCCAGTCTGACTGTCGACCAGCTGCGTGACAAGATTCGCGAGGCCGGAATCGTCGGTATGGGGGGGGCAACGTTTCCAACCCACGTCAAGTTGAGTCCGCCTGCGGAAAAACCGATCAACACTCTGATTATCAATGGCGTTGAATGCGAACCTTATTTGACGGCAGATCATCGCTTGATGCTGGAGAAGGGGGAGCGGATTCTCGACGGGATTGACATCCTTCGGCGGATCCTTGGGGTCGAGCGGGCCATGCTCGGTATAGAGGCGAACAAGCCCGACGCAATCGAACATATGGCCCGGCTTGGCCATGGACGTGGCGTCGAGGTTGTCGCGTTGGAGGTCAAATATCCTCAAGGG
>ENA-ORXD01000415-ORXD01000415.1-sediment-metagenome-genome-assembly--contig:-NODE-415-length-55945-cov-4.887127_pt1 | contig 55945 bp, 46 predicted proteins | sample MGYA00237862_ERZ511471 | MGnify/ENA metagenome assembly ERZ511471
CCCCGCAAACATCCGCTGGAACCGATTCTTCAAAAAAGTCGAATAACAAACTTATTCATATCCATTCTTGAAAAAGCCGGTACCTCAATACCGGCTTTTTTATTTTCCCAATGTTCCTATTTATCGAATGTAAATATTGCCTTTCAATTCCATTGGAATATTCTCCTCAATCATAAATCAATGGTAACAAATAGTAAAGCAAACAGATCCCTCATTGGTCTACCATCTACAATCCCAACTTTTGTAATTCCTTAACCGGAATAAATACCAATCCCAAAAACACCATTCGAAATGAGAAATACTTTGATAAACAAATGGTTCAAATTTAGTTTTGCAGCTGTCCTATATATTCTGTGGGTTATCTGGCTTGGCATTTACTGGTGGTTTTTAGGCCTCGCTGTGATATTCGATATTTATATCACGAAAAAAGTACACTGGGCTTTCTGGAAAAAGAAAAATCCACCGGAAGGCAAGCAAACAAAGGTCGTTGAATGGGTAGATGCCATCATCTTTGCCGTTATTGCAGCGTCCTTTATCCGCATGTTTTTTATTGAGGCTTACACCATCCCAACTTCGTCGATGGAAAAAAGTATGCTGGTTGGTGATTACCTCTTTGTCAGCAAAACTGCGTATGGTCCGAAACTTCCCAATACTCCGATTTCGTTCCCGTTTGTGCATCACACCATGCCGCTGACCAAAACAATTAAATCGTATTCCGATATAATCCAATGGCCGTATCATCGTCTAAAAGGTTTGGGTCATGTGAAACGAAATGATGTGGTGGTATTCAACTTTCCGGAAGGTGATACCGTTGCGGTGAAAATGCAAACGGAAACCAGTTATTACCAGCTCGTCAGAATGTATGGACGAGACCGTGTATGGAATGACAAACGCACCTTTGGCGATATTATTTATCGCCCTGTCGATAAGCGAGAGAATTACATCAAGCGTTGTGTGGCCATTCCGGGTGATTCGCTCAAGATCATTAACGGGCAGGTTTTCGTTAACGGAAAATCGCAAATAACGAATTCCGGGATGCAGTACAACTATATTGTAACCACCAACGGAACAGCAATCAATCCGGAGGCTCTGGACCGTTTGCACATTTCCAAAGAGGATCGTCACCGAAACGGGGCTCAGTATGTATTTCCCTTAACCAAAGATGATGTGGCCAAACTAAAACAGTTCACAAACGTAGTTTCCATTGAACGAATAAATACACCAACAGGGCAAACCGACCCCAATATTTTCCCATTTGATCCGATGGACTACCCATGGAATGCTGACAATTTTGGTCCAATTTGGATTCCGAAGAAAGGATCAACCGTTGACCTGACTTTGAAAAATTTGCCGCTCTATCGTCGAATTATTCGCGTTTACGAGAAGAATAAACTGATTGTCAAAGACAGTACGATTTACATCAACGATAAACCTGCTGATTCCTATACTTTCGGAATGAACTACTACTGGATGATGGGTGATAACCGCGACAATTCGGCCGATTCCCGGTACTGGGGATTTGTACCGGAAGACCACGTAGTCGGTAAAGCATCATTTATCTGGTTGTCACTTGACAAAGACAAATCGTTCCCCGCAAATATCCGCTGGAACCGATTCTTCAAAAAAGTCGAATAACAAACTTATTCATATCCATTCTTGAAAAAGCCGGTATATTATTTGCCGGATTTTTTGTGTTCCTAATTTATCTGACAAATGAAAAAACCCAAACCAATCTTCGCCATTTTAAGTAGCCTGATGATTTTATTCAGCTGCTCCACCGGACAGTATATTTACGACACCAGAAGTATCGAAAGACAAAAGGAGATGCACAAGACAAGAACCGGCATCAATGTTGGTGATGTGGCTATTCAGATACTCAATGTGATTACGCTGTCGTCTTTGAACCTGGATATGGAGCCGGAAACGACCCCCCGTTCGTTCAAGCGAATCAAGCTTTACAATCATTCCAACGATACCATGCGGGTCAACCTCTTAACCAATGTCTTCTGGAAAGAAGATCAATACAACGACATCATGGATATCCGAATCCCGCCAAAACAGTTCTCAAGGCTAATGGTACCTCTTGGAGCTGAATACAATGTGTATTTTCGTGACTCAGCCGAAGGACATGATGAAATGATTACCATCAATACTTCCAAACGCAGACGTATCGGTTTGACGCCAGGGATGGCACTTAAAGGTGAAAAATAATGAGTATTGAGATATCTTCTTCTTTCGCAGACTAACCTGAAAACTGTATCTTAGAGTAACGAAAAATCCCTTATTATGCAGCGTGGTTTAGTCACCGGACTCATTCTCGGAATCATTCTTGTAGTATTTGCCCTGCAAAACGCAATTAGCGTTTCAGTGAAATTTCTGGTGTGGCAAATACCGGAAATCCCCTTAGTTTTGCTTCTTTTGTCAGCAATTCTGATTGGGGTAATATTAAGCGCCTTGTCAAGTTATCCGGCAAAACAGCGATTGAAAAAGGAAAACCGAAAGCTGAAAGAACGCATTGACGAATTGGAAGAACAGCTACTCGAGTACCGCCAGGATTTAGAAGGACTGGACAGTGAACAGAGAAGAAAAGATGAAGGCGATCTGATTCATGGGGATACTCACGGTACCTTCTTCGACGATTAATGAAATAACCATAGATGACAGAAATACAAACTGCTTTACTGGCTACCGCCTACCTCGGACCTGTCCAGTACTATTCAAAATTGCTGCAATACCCTGAAATAATTATTGAACAACACGAGAATTACCCTAAGCAAACCTACCGAAACCGATGCCGGATTTTAGGAGGAAACGGGTTACTGACGCTAAGTATCCCAATGGATAAGGGATCGGAATTAAAAGTAAAAACAAAAGACGTTATCATTACTTATGCTGAAAATTGGCAGAGGATGCACTGGCGCACCATTATTTCGGCTTACAACAACTCCCCTTTTTTTCAGTATTACGAGGATGATTTTGCACCGTTTTACCAAGAACAGAGATGGAAGTATTTGATTGATTTCAATCTCGAAATTCAGGAAATGGTATTGGATTTATTGGGAATTTCTACCGAAATAAAACTGTCTTCCGATTATTACCAGGAAGCAGCAGAAAATATTCTGGATTTGCGGGAAACAATCCATCCCAAAAAGCAGAGACAAAAACCTGACCTTTTCTTTTCGCCAGAGCCTTATACCCAGGTTTTTGAAGACAAATTCGCCTTTCAACCCAATTTATCCATAATAGATTTACTATTTAATGAGGGACCTGAATCGGTGGAAATACTGAAGCAATGTGTTAAGGAATAACCAGGGAAGTCTTTTAAAACACCTCCATCACAAACTTCTGGATGATTTCGCTATGATCGAAAGCCATTTCCGGTAACGAAATAATAGGGAACCATTCCGCTTCCATTGCATCATCTCCTCCCCTTACCGGAACTGGTTCAGAAATTTGTCCGGTAAAAATAACTGAAATGGTACGAGCGCGAGGATCGCGATCCACGGAATCAAATGTGTAGAACTGTTTGAGCGTTACGCCAGTCAAACCAGTTTCCTCTTCCAGTTCTCTTTGGCACGACTCGGCCAGTGTTTCGTCCATATTTACAAAACCTCCGGGCAACGCCCATCTTCCTTCAAACGGATAAGCTTTTCGCCGGATAAGCAGCACCCACTGCTCACCGTTTCGTTCAGCTGTTACAATGGCATCCACTGTTAATGCCGGCCGGGGGTATTGATAGGTATAGGACATAAAACTAACAACCATTAATCGGAAGACACATTCTCATTCCTAACCAATGGAAAGGTATCTTCTTCTACAAATAATCCAAACGGAACAAAGATTCAAAAAATTTCCGCCATCTCACTACTTCTCATTCCTCTTTTTTCTTTTGGGAATAAAGCCAGATTAAATAAGCCACAATAATGATGGCTAAAATGTATCCAATGAAATGCAAATGGCTCATAGATGCTGATTTTAATTAACCATCAATGATTCGCTTCATCAGTCGCATTTTGTGCGTATATTTTCGTGTTTCAGTATTGTAAATACCAAATTGATCCACGTTGTCAATTCTCACCTTCCCTGAGGAGTGAATAATCTTATTCCGCTCCCAAATGATGCCAACATGCGTTATGTGGCCATCGTCATTGTCAAAAAAAGCCAGATCACCTGGTTGAGCCTCATCCACAAAACTTAGGTGCTGTCCCATTTGAACCTGCTGTGACGCATCTCTTGGAATGGATATCCCAACCATTTTGTATAAAACCTGCGTAAGACCAGAACAATCAACACCTAAAGGAGAACGGCCGCCCCACAAATAAGGCGCATTAAAATATTTCAGCGCATAATCAATCAACGTGGCCCTGATATCGAGAGGCGAATCAACAGTTACATTTCCTTTTATGGTATATAACGCATCGCCAATCCGAAAGGTTTTATCCAGCTGATTATAAAAAGGTAAGGAACTACCGGCAACAATCAAAAAATTATTGTAACTATCCGAATTTTGAACAATATTGAATACATCGGTTGTTACTACAGCAGGAAGTTGCTGCAGTTCAGTTATCAGTGCACCATCCACTTCGTTAACCACTTTTCGGTCAACCCATCCCTCATAGCCATCAAATGCAAGCTGAATGCGGGTCCACTTCTCAGTCTCTTCCAAAATGACGTAATGCTCTCCAAAAAGAACCTGCGTACACATTTCACTCTTCTCGGCGGGCTCGGTGCGAACCGGAATGATACTGAGATTGGAGATTCCATATCTCATCAAAATAATTATTATTTTTGGTATTAAACCCAAAGATAGAAATTTTATCGAATCGTGATTTTGAGGAAGGGAAAAGAGACTTTTAAGCATGGATATAAAAAATAAACTAAAGTCCAGCGCATCGTTCTGGCACACAACATTCGTGGTAGCATTATTCATTCTGACCACGGTTCTGATCTATCTGGCTCTTCCGGGGGAAGCCCGGTTCAAATATGAGTTTCAAAAAGGTCGGCCCTGGATGCATGAAACACTCATCGCTCCGTTCGATTTTGCCATTCTGAAAAGTGATGACGAGCTAACGACTGAAAGGGATTCCGTATTAAATTCACAACTCCCCTATTTCACCTTTCAGGATTCGATTGGAAAAGAACAGCTTGGCAAATTGGAAACACAGGTTGATAATCTGGAGCAATCTCAGAGTATCAAGGCCAAAACAATCTCAAAAGCAGACCTAAATACGCAACTTACTCAGCTGTATCGGGAAGTTTTTCAAAGAGGAATTCTCGAACAGAGTTTTTCTGGTTATCCGGCATTAAAAGGAAAAAACAGTTTGATGCTGGTTGAAAATCACGTTGGACGTACAGTCCCGCTGAGTTCTGTATTTTCATTAAAAAGTGCTTACAATTTTCTTTCCTCCGGGCAGGAACAATTGTCAGCAAAATATAGCGAATGGCAGCCGCTTTTGGAGAAAATTCATCCGGAAGTATTCCTCCGCCCCAATCTTGTGTTCGATGAAAAAACCACTGATTTTGAACGGCAAAAATTACTCGACAATATAGCCACATCGCGGGGCATGGTTCAGGAAGGAGAACGTATTGTATCGCAGGGGGATTTAATAACGCCGGCCACTTACCGCATTTTGGAATCCCTGCAAAAGGCGTATGAAAACCGCTTGGGTAATTCAACTGAGTATTATGTTGTCCTCGCCGGAAAAGGCATGTTCATCCTGCTATTGGTTTTAGTACTTTTCCTTTTCGTATTTAATATCCGGCGGGAATTACTTAATTCAAAGCGCGACATTGCCTTTACCTTATTGATGATGGTGGCCATGATTTATTTCTGCCGTCTGGTGGTTTCCACCAATCCTCAATTGGTCTACCTTGTCCCATTTACTGCACTGGCTCTTACCATCCGGACATTTCTGGATGCGCGTCTGGCGATTTTTGTCAATACCATTGCCGCACTTATCATCGGGTTCATGGTACCCAACGGTTACGAATTTGTGCTTCTGCAGATTCTGGCTGGTACTGTGGCTGTCATCAGTCAGGATAAACTCCTTCGCAGAGGTCAACTGGTCATCACCTCAGTATTTATTTTGCTTACCTATGTTTTCGCGTTTATTGGCATATCACTTATCCAGGAAGGGAACTGGGAAGCCATTGAATGGATGCAATTGCGCTGGTTTGTGGGTAACGCGGTATTAACACTCATTACTTATTTGCTGGTCTATATCTTCGAAAAATCATTCGGTTTTGTTTCAGACGTTACATTAATCGAGCTCTCCTACTCCAATCAGAATCTATTAAGAAAACTGGCGGAAGAGGCCCCCGGAACATTCCAACATTCACTCCAGGTGGCCAACCTTGCGGAAGATGCAATAACCAAGCTTGGAGGCAATCCATTGCTTGTCAGAACCGGAGCAATGTACCACGATATCGGTAAAACAAAAGCTCCACACTTCTTCGCCGAAAATCAGGCAAAGGGAATCAATCCCCACGAAAATATGTCGCTCGAAGAGAGTGCACAAGTCATAATGAGCCATGTGACAGATGGAGTGGCTTTGGCAAAAAAATACAAGATTCCGGAAATGATCATCGATTTTATTAGAACGCATCATGGCACCACCAAAACCGGCTACTTTTATATGATGTCGAAAAATGAAAATCCGGAAAAAGGGATTGATGCGTCGAAATTCACTTATCCGGGACCAGTTCCTTCCACCCGTGAAACTGCGGTAGTAATGCTGGCTGACAGCATTGAAGCGGCATCTCGAAGCTTAAAGGAAATCAATGCCGAATCGCTGAACGAGTTGATTGACAAAATCTTCAATTCGAAAATAAAGGATGGACAGCTTGATTACGCCCCTCTTACTTTTCAGGATATCACACTTCTCAAACAGATTTTTCTTGAAAAATTGCTGACCATTTATCATGTTCGAATGGAATATCCGGACGAAAAAAAGGTAAAAAAAGTTAAACGGAAAACAAATTTTCTGGAAAGACGTAATAACCATTAAGATTCTAAAATCTTCCCCATCAATGAAAAGAATACAGTTTATTTTACCTGTGTTCCTGATGGCAATATTTGCTTTATCAGGATGTAAAAAGAACGATACACCAACGCCTGCTCCTACGCAAATTAATGCTGGTGTTCAGAATACGGCCAACCTTTTTGAAGATTGGTATCTATGGTACAAGGACATGCCAACAGTGGATCTTTCCACTTATACCGATCCGTCGAAATACATCGATGACATTCGCTACAGCAAGGATCATTGGAGCTTTGTAGCTCCCCTTGATCAAATAATGGCCCTCATTCAAAGTGGCCAATCGGGTGGCTGGGGTGCCGGTTTTAAATTCGATCTGTCCGACAGTTTACGTATTGCATATGTATACAACGACAGCCCAATGGGAACCGACAGCGTGACACGTGGTTGGATGATACGCTCACTCGATGGCCAGCTGGTTAAAGACATGAGCATTGACGCTATCAACCAGGAGTTAGCCAAAGACCAGGTGATTTTTGGATTTGTACGGCCAGACAATTCTTACAAGGCATTGAGTATTACCAAAGGCAATGTGATCATGAATACTGTCCAATACAGCCATGTTTATGACACAAACGGAGAAAAAACCGGATATCTGGTATTCACCGATTTTCTTGAACCTTCGGTTGCCGATCTGGATACAACTTTTGCCTCATTTAAAAGTCAGGGGGTTTCGAATTTGATACTTGATCTTCGCTACAATACCGGTGGACTGCTGACCACTGCCGACTCGCTCATGAGTCTTATTGGCGGCAACAAGTATAACAACCAAACTTACAACCAACAGGAATTTAACGACAAACACACCGATGCAAATGAAGGCAACAAAATTCATCAAAAATCCAACAGTCTGGACTTAAAGAACATTGTCATTATCACTTCATCGTCTACTGCTTCGGCAAGTGAATTGGTTATTTCGGGATTACTGCCGTTCTATCCGGTAACCCTTATCGGGACACAGACACTTGGTAAACCTGTCGGTATGAGCATTTTTCAGGACAACCAAAACAATCTTGCTATCGCTCCCATCAGTTTTCGCAATGTGAACAGTGCCGGCTACAGCGATTATTTCGATGGCATTCCGGTCGATTATACGGTGTATGAAGATGTGACTTACCCATTTGGCGATCCGAACGAAGTATGTCTGAAAGCCGCTCTTAATTACCTGTCTACAGGAAACATCGGAACAGCAGCAGCCATGTTAAAATCGGGTACCATGCCGCCAAGACTACTTAATAAGGGTACTGATGTGACGGTTTCGAATTTGTATGATATCTCAAAAGAACAGACTCAAGAATGAACAAGAAATTCGTAAAAAGCAAATTACAATAGAAAAAAAGAGATTGTCTAAGCAGACAATCTCTTTTTTAATTCAACGGTTATAAAGACTACTTACCTTTTTTGAGAATAAGTGCTGACTTTGCGGCGGCAGGTGTGAAATCATGAACAGTACCGTCTACATCACCTCCATACTCAACATGGAATGTACCATTACATGCATTGTAAGTTCCGGAGCCATAGCATAAATAATCTTTGCCATCTCCCATTGTAATATACTGCTCGGGCATGGTTACTGATCCGTTGTCAGGATTGAAATCATAATAAGCCAGATCGTTGGTCCAGTCCCAGAAATTCGTAATCCAGATTCTGTTGGGAACATCCGGATCCAAAGTAATGGTGGTAGCATAGTCACCGTAACCTTTTTCAGTAATGATATAGTCACCTATAAAATCATTGATGTCAAAAGCACAGTATTTCAGAATACTAATGGTCATCATATTTCCAACGAAGACACCACTGGAAGCTTCAATGCCTATCACCAAATCTGCTCCAGCAGAACTTAAATTTTCATCAGCGATATGAACGGTGAAAGTACCCGAATTTGAATTTGCAGGTACTGTCACAGATGCAGGAACGTCATAAGTTGCAGGATCAGCAGTTGTAGCAGAGTCAACGAAGATAGAGAAAGTTCTATCGGAACTTGTTTTTTGCGTGGTGTAGATACTTATATCCTTGTCAGCCGTACTTCCCTTGTTGACGGTTATACTGATTGGGTTATCTCCTAAAGAGACGTAATTGATGTCCTTTGTCCCTGCAATTTCATCCGAACAGTTGTTGAATGCAAAAAGCATGAGAAAAAGCAATGTGAATGAGAGTATGTTTTTCATAATTCCTATTGTCTTTATTTAAACTTATCAAAACAGCAAAAACTGAATTCTACTATTTCACATAGATCGTCTGCCTCAAAAGGAACGATCTGTAAATTGTATCAGGAAACCATTCGTTAGAATGGCTTCCTTTAATGTGACTTAGTTGATAAACGGATTATTTTGTACCTCAGCCTGCGGAATCTCGAATGTCAATCTTGGATCATTGTATTCAATCGGAACACCAACATATGATAAATGATTAGGTCCGCGAACAATGGTCGCATGATTTCGCTTCATCGCGAGATAACTCTTACCTTCACCAAACAGTTCAATTCGGGTTTGCAGATAAATTTCATCAATCAAAGCCTGTCCTGTAAGCGCATCAATATAACTTGCATCTGACATACGATGGCTGACCAATGCCTTTAGACTAGTTCTTGCGCCGGCTTCATCTCCCGTTTTTGCGGCAGCCTCAGCATTTAGCAAATACATTTCCGCAACACGCATATATACATAGTCTGTTGTAACATCTCTCTGACCGCCAACGCTCATTTCCGCAGTATAAAACTTATACATCGGTAACAAATAGTAACCGGAACTGCTATTGGCATAAAACTGACCTTTGCGAACATCATTGTCCGGAATTTCATCATAAAGTCCTTCGTCTATAGCTTTTCTATCTCCGGCCCATTGGTAACTGTACGTCCAAACGTCCATCTGTCCCCACCAGGAAACCAAATCGAGGCCATTATCAGTAGTCAGATCAACTCCCCACATCCAGCCTGGGGTATTCACATCTCGGAATCCACCAATAGAGGGATCGCCCGTAAATACAACCTCTGTGGAATCCATCAGAGTAAAGCCTCCATTATTGATGATATCTGATGTGAGGGTTTTTACATTCGTATAATTGTCTGCTCCCCCCATAGCACCATAGGTATATGCCAGTAGACCCTCAGCAACATATTTGTTTACCTCGTTTTTGGCAGATCTCTGGAAGGTTCCTAACAAAGAAATTGCATCGTTTAAATCACTTATAATTAAATTATACACATCCTGAGTGGAACTCAAAGGTTGGTTCGGTTGAGTGGTTTCCGTATAAATAGGTAAAATTTCCGCCGTTGGATCGTAGCTGGTAGCATAAAACTGGGAAAGATAAAAATAACCATAAGCTCTCATGGCTTTAGCTTGTCCCATGATGTACTTATTTTCATCCAGTTCCGGTACGACATCATTACCTCCCAAGGCCGCAATAACAGAGTTGGCAGAGCGAATGATCCGATAATAATACCGCCATGGCTGATAACACCCCCTGGTGGTAAAGTCGGTGGTGACAGTATATTCCGTGAGAGCTCTATACCAGTTATACGTGTTAACTGATAAAGCCAAATCACTTGACAAAAAGTCACTATAAATGTCATACCCCTTCTGTCCAAAATCATCATGCTGCAAGTTATCCGGATCTGCTCCTCCTGTCCCGGTTTGGAACATCAGAGTATATATACCTTTCATACTACCTGCAATGACATCAGGATTGTTTTTAGCGGCTTCAGCTATCTGACCTTCTGACAGGAACTGCGTAGGCTGAACTTCAAGAAAATCTTTTTTACACCCTGAAACGCTGAATAACAGAAGTGCAATAAAAGATATGATATATATTCTTTTCATAATAATACGTTTTAAGATGTTATTCTTAGAATTTAACCCTTAATCCCACTGTATATGTCGTCAGTGGTGAATATGTATACCAATCCGAAGTACCTGCCTCACTAGTCGAAGGATTAAATCCGTCTCTCGCACTTAACAAGTACAAGTTGTCACCTGTAGCAAAAATATTCACCGAGGAAATACCAAACCGATTTGTAAAACTTGTCGGTACGGTGTATCCAATCCGAACGTTGTTCAATGAGAGGAAATCAGAACTCGTGATGAAACGAGTCGAAGTACTACTGACATTCGTATCGTAAGCACTTGATAATCTAGGTACATCGGTGATGTCTCCCGGTTTTTGCCACCTCTTCAGAATATCGGTAGACCAGTTACTCGCACCAACCGCATCGTTGTCCATTAAAGCGGCATATACAAAATCATAAGAATATCCACCTAAACTGTATATAAACTGTGCTGCAATATCAAAGTTCTTAATCTTGCCTTCCAAACGGAATGCACCCCGCAGTTTCGGGATAGCCGACTTTCCTACATATTTTTGCGTTGCATCAGCGTAAGTTTTCGTTGTTGTTTTACTTATGACCGCATCAGGATTATCATGGGTATATTCGAACAGAGAAGCAATTTCTTCACCAGTATCCAATACACCATTGCTATTAGCATCATCATAATATTCAAACCACATAGCTGTACCATCAGCCGGATCGACACCCGCCCACTCTCTTACATAAAAATCATAGAGTGAATGTCCTTCTGCCCTACCAAAACGACCTGCAATATCCAGTACTTTGGGCTCGCCAGTTGATGGATCATAAGGCATCCTTATCAATTCATTGGATAACAATGAACCATTCATGGTGAAATTCAATTCGTAGTCACGCGTTTTAATCAAATGAGCTGTAAGATCAAATTCAACACCACTGTTTCTCAATTCTCCATCATTAACAGTAATCTCAGCATAACCCGCTGACGGTCCTACACGACGATTGAAAACCAGATTATCCGTATTCTTCTGAAAGTAATCTACAGTACCTTCCAGAAAGCTCCCCAAACCAAACTCTAAACCAGTCTGGAACATTTTAGACTTCTCCCAAGTCAGCTCTGAGTTACCAATATCACGTGCAGATATAGAAATCTCACCATTCAGGTTATTAACATCGAATGTATTATAAGCAGGATAGTACCCAACACCTTGCTGCTCACCAACGATACCATAACTGATTTTATACTTCAGGAAGCTGACAATTGGTAGACTTTCCATAAAGGATTCTTTGGTGACTACCCAGGAAAGACCAGCCGAACCGAAAGTATCCCATTTGTTACTACCTATAAATCTTGAAGTTCCATCATGCCGTACAGAAGCAGACAGGTAGTATTTTTCATTATAGTTGTAGTTGATTTGACCAAAGTAACTTTCCAACCGAACCCTGTCAGTATAAGAAGTCGGAGGCGCAGAAACAACAACATAGTTATTCAAATCGGCAACACCGGGAAGTACAACCTTCGATTTACTGGCTGTGCTCCGTTGCCTTTCCCATGAGTTACTTTCGTGAGCAGCGAGTGCTTCCAGATTATGAATACCAAAACTTCTCTTAAAACGAAGAAGATTCAAAAGGTTATACGATTTTAACTCTGTATCGTAATGCCATACATAACCCTTTTGACCTGCAGCAGAACCATAAAAAGGATTTCGCATGTCGAAATACTTATCCATATAATATTGACCACCGAAGGTATTCTCAAGAGTCAAACCGCGCATAAAATGAATATTAGCGCTGAAATTCCCACTCACCTGGTTATTCTTAGCACGACTTCTATCGTAATGAGCATCAGCAATTGAATTGGTTAATGCACCAAAACCACGCCCAACTCCATAATCATATTGATAACCGCCATAGATTGGGTCATCGATCTTATTACCATCTCCATCCCTCAGGTACAAAGGATAAATCGGAGGCAGGTTATCCACAAACCAGAAAATGCTACCCGAGTCTTCTGATTGACCGTTGTTGTTGGTCTCAGTACCCGAATAGGTCAATCTGGCAGAAGTAGTCAACCATGATCGAATATTAGACTGCAGGTTAATCGTTGCATTATAACGGGTAAAATCGGAGTTGATGATATAACCAATATCATTCAGGAAACCGAAAGAAGTAAAGAATTTGGTTTTCTCATCACCGCCACGGAAGGTTACGTTAGCTTCCGTACGTGAAGAATTTTGGAAACCGTAATCTTCCCAGTTCTCCGGATCATATTTTCTGGTTACTCCACTATTAATAGTACGAGTCTCTGGATTAATCAGATCGGCACCGTCAACATTCCACATATTGTAATTGGCATTGATACCGGAACCAGAAAATAGACTGTTGTTAGCGTAAGCAGTTGGATCAACTTCTCCTCTGGCTACACCTTTATTATATAAAGCCTCCCAAGACAATCCAATATATTGTTCAGGTGACTTAATAGTGCTGTATCGTGGCAAAGAACTAATATTAACACCTCTTTTTACATCAGCTTCAATTACTGATTTACCGGCCTTTCCGGCTTTTGTTGTTAGAAGAATGACACCGTTAGCTCCACGCGAACCATAAATCGCAGTTGCTGTTGCGTCTTTCAAAATGGTGGTAGATGCAATATCATTAGGGTTAATAGCATTTAGCTCTCCTGAATAAGGAACACCATCTAATACATACAATGGATCTCTGTTACCATTAACTGAACCAAATCCCCGGATACGAATAGTTGCAGATGTACCAGGTTGACCTGAAGTAGTAATAACCTGCACACCGGCAGCTTCACCAGCCAACGAATTTGAGATATTGGAAACTGCTTTATCCTGAATATTGGCGGCTTTAACCTCGGATACCGAACCCACAAATGATTGTTTAGTTGTTGTACCATAACCAACAACAACAACCTCGTCGATACCTAAAACATCAGGATTCAAAGCAACATTAATGACACTCTGCTCGCCAATCGTTTGCTCTGTCGTTTTCATACCAACAAAAGAGAAAACCAAAGTCTGAGCATTCTCAGGAATGTTCAAGGTGTATACACCGTCAATGTTAGTAATAGTACCTACGGTTGTACCCTTTACCGTAACGGAAACACCTGGTAAGGTTGTCCCATCATCGGCACTGGTAACCGTACCTGTAATTACCTTGGTTTGCGCCATAAGTGATAGCAAACCAACAGTGAAAAATGCAAGTAATAGCACAAGTTTTTTCATAAATAATTGTATTAAAAGGTTAAGTAGTCGTGAAGCCAGTTATTTTACATAGACGGTTAAAAATATGAAAAAAATACTTTTTAATGAAAATTAACATTTTTTTTCTTTCGTTAAGAATGAAATTGTTTGCCATCCTCTACCTCAGATGGCAAATCAACAGTCATTTTAGCCTATACTCTACAATTATTATGTGGTTGATTATCTGTGCTATAAAAAATGAAGGCTTTCTGAATTCAGAAAGCCTTCAAACTTCAATTTTAAAGATATGCTTATTAACATATCTTTAATTTCATGTGTTAAAATATGTTAGTAATGGTCTGTTTCCCGACCAATTTCTTATACTAACATATGATATATCTGTAAGTCATTAAGAAATTGTCTGCCTTTGATCCACCCAAAATTTTATGAGGAGTCTATAATGGGTTAATAAAAAAAGGGCCAGTCATTTATAGACTAGCCCTTGAATTATTTCTGAAAAGAAGTATTAGAGTCTTCTCATCAAATTTTAATTTTTCGTTAATGTGAAGTGATATGTTCCAAAATCTCCTTCATCTACAGAAATATCAAAAGCCATAACATAGGTACCATCACAAGAAGAATATGTGCCAGAACCAGTGTATGCAATATTATGGTAATCAGATGTTGGACCCCATCCTGAAGTTGATGATGCCAAAACAGTTTTTTCAGCCTGAACTGAATATGTAGCAGGATCAATAACCATTTTTAAAGGCCCTTTATCTTCATCTAAACCATCAATTGTCTCTAGTCCTGAAACATATACGGTGTATTGATCATTCGGATCAACTGTGATGTTTACATCACCATCAACGCCCCAGTCAGAACTTTTGGCATGATAACTTCCGCTGGCTAAAGCTGGATTATAAGCACAAACGACAGCAGCATCAACATTCGAATTAGAGTAATATGTTTTGCCGTCGGTCGTAGTTAATACCTCAATATTGAAAATATCACCAAGCTTAACATCACTTAAGCTCATACCTAGTTTCGAAACGGCATCAGCCAAAGAGACCTTAATCGTTGCAGGGAAAGTGTTAACTGTGGCAAATTCGACTCTTTCCTTTTGCCCATTATAGGAAACCTGAATAGTCGCTTTACTGACACTTGTCCCTTTTGGAATGTCCAGAGTAAATTGGACATAAGTATTTGCCAAGTCTTTGGAATCAAATGCGCCCGGATTCAAATTTGAAATCCCCGGTACAACTGCTACTCCTCTTAAACCAGCTGGATCATCTTCTTGTGTGCTACAAGAAACACCCAGTAAAATCAAAAGAGTCAGCAGGCTTAATATTTTTATCTTTTTCATTTGTTCAATGTTTAAAATTTTTGATAAGCGAAACTAATTAACGGGTTCCGCCTGCCCACCATACATTTTCGGTATATACATACGTTCCATCGCCATATGCCTCCCGTACGTTGGTATTTGTCGTTACATCATCGGCACCATATGTATAACGTAAGGGAAACTGAGTTGCATCTTTGGGATTATCCAGTTGAATCACGTTATCTCCCATTGCTTTTAATCGACGATAGTCATCATATGCTTCAATTGCTTCCTCTTCGTAGCAAGCAATATATTTCTGGTTCATCACTTCTGATAACGGATTCGCGTCAAATTTGGGTTTAACCTCATTCGTGTAATAATCTGCTGCATCAGCGGCTGTCAGACCAATGTTTGTCTTGGTAAATGCTGCAGTAATAGCCTTTTGCAATGCATCTTCAGCATTCGTTAAGTCATTCAACCGAACATAAGCCTCTGCCTTCAGGAACTCAAGTTCATGATAACTCATTAAATAGGTCGGTGCCGTTGGATTACTAATCGCAGATATTCCATAATAACCCTGCACCTGATTAGGAGTACCATTGGGGGCATAGATTAAATCACCTGTTCCTGGATAAGGTTTGAAGAATATCGCATCTCGCGGATCATTACGAGCCACAAGTTTATCATGTAAACTTTGACTCGCACCAAAATAATCCCTGTCTTTAAAAAACTGATAAAATGGACTGATCGCTGTACTACCGTCATAATTAAACTGACATTGATCGGCGCTAGATGCAAAAGACTCATCGGCAAACTTAATTACATCAGCATAGTCAGGATTCCGGAGAGATAAACGCATGGTGTAACGAGCTTTCAGGCCATAAGCAAATTTTGCCCAAAGCGAAGCATCACCACCATAGATCAAATCCTGTTTACCCAATGAAGCATAACCACCATCGTCTTTACCAAGATTAGCAATTCCTTCATCCAGAAAATTGAAAATCGTATCATAGATGTCTTTCTGCTTGTCTAAATGCGGTGTGAAGATGACACCTGGCTGCAAAGCTTCACTCCATGGAACGTCTCCAAACATATCGGTAAGAATCGCCAAATTGTAAGCAGACAAGACTTGTGCAACACCCAACGTATGATAATTGCCTTCTTCAGATCCTCCGGCAGAACATTTATCAATGATTACTTTCAGATTGTACAAATTCTGGTATAACGCACCCCAGGTGTTATTGTAGGTTGTTGAATTGGTTGGATCACCACTTCGTATCTCTGCATTATACATTTGGTTGTAAATACCAACATTCTGCTCAATATAACATGATGCATAAAAGGCCAAATCACTCCCAGTTACTGTAAATGCAGAGCTGGTCATTGCATCTGTTATAATCAGATTGGATGAAACATCGGTAGGAGAATTGATGTTCTTGTTGATATCATCCATCGTATTTTCGGAACAGGACCAGACCACCAAAGCGATGATCATAGCCAAGCTTATATTTAATATCTTTCTCATGATTTTCTCGATTTTCATCATTTTTAGAACGTTACATTAATACCCAGTCCATAGCTGGTTGTCTGAGGCATAGAGAAGCGTTCAAATGAGCCTCCCATATTGGTATTCCCTTGAGATGATTCAGGGTCAAAATTTGGTAAGGCAGTCCAAAGAAGAATGTTTCTTGCGTACAAAGAAACATCGAATCTTAGTGTTTTGTATACAGGTTTTGGACAACTATATTTCAAAGAAACCTCACGAAGTTTCACAAATGAATTGTCGTGGATGTAATATTCATCGATATTGGACAATACATTCGTATACAAATCCTGCAGGGCATTCGGATCGTTGGGACCTCCACGGACAATATCGTTAGGAGTTCCGTCAGGCTTCACACCTTTATATATAAAAGTTGATTCCCGATCTGCTGTCCTTTTTGACATACCATAAAGATCCAACAAGCCATTTGAACCGGAATACATCTGGCCCCCGTTCTTCCATTCGACAGTAGCCGTCAGGGAGAAGTCTTTATACGTAAAGGTGTTAGTACCACTCAATATAAAGTCTGGTGATACGTGACCAATTACACCAGGAGCTCCTTGTTCGGGCATACCGTAGTTCCATGCTCCTGGAGTGTCATTAACCACAATATTTCCTTTAGCATCACGAACAAACGTTGAACCATAAATTACAGGATAGGTATCCCCAATCCCTGCACGAACTTGTGGTGTAGTAAAACCTCCGAGGAAAATACTTTCAACGCCTGGAGCCAACTCATCAACGACATTATGTATTTTGGAAAAGTTCACATTCATATCCCACATGAAATTACGTGTCTTGATCGGAGTCATATACAAAATAACCTCATGTGAAATGGTATGAATCTTTCCACCATTCATCGTCAGCTGAACCATACCAGTTGAGCCAGCCAGCGGCACCGGAAAAATCTGATCGGTAACATTCTGTCTTGAGAATGTATAATCAATTCCCAACCTGTTATGTAAGAATTTCAGATTTGCACCAAACTCATACGATTTAGTGTTCTGTGGTTTCAGATTCGGATCAAACTGCTCGTTATTGGGAATATAAGAATTAATACCTCCAATAGGATATTGAACAGGAGCATTTGACCAGAAACCTCCGTCATAATAATAACCTGGCTTGGTGTAATAGTTCTGCATATAGGTACCGGCCTGTCCCACTTCGGCATAAGAACCCCGTAGCTTAGCAAAACTCAACCATGACAAATTCTTCAGACTGGAAAGCTCAGATGCAACAAACCCCATCGACACTGAAGGATAGAAGAATGAACGGTTATCCCTTGGCATTGAAGATACAATATCCCGTCGACCAGTAGCATTTAAAAATAACATCGATTTCCACGATAATGACATACTGCCAAAAAATCCGACTGTCCGGTTTTTATTTTGCGATTCTGTTGCCGTAACAACATTGGCATTATCAATATGATTCCAGCCTCCAAAGTTAAAGTTAGTTCCAGTTTCATCATAGTACTTCTTATTGGTCTGGTTGATTTCATTTCCAACTAACATTGTGAAATCCAAATCATCATTGATAGTCCAATTATAATTCGCAGTTAAAAGCGAATTGACAGTGGCTGATGTTACCCCGTAATTATCGATACTACCTTGTTTACCTTTACTTCCATAACCGAAAATATCCTGGTAATGTGTGGTATAAGAATCTGTTCCAAGCTGATACTTAACATCCAGTTTCATGTTAGAAGCCAAATCGGTGTTAAAATCAACATACCCATTTCCAAAGAAACGTTCAGTTTTTTCATTGAATGTATTGTTCTCTGCAATCCAGTAAGGATTATCAAAGACCATAGACCGATAATAAATCTGAGTATAAGGATCTCCAGGCACGTGGTATGGGTACCCCTTCAGATTATAACTTGACGGAGCTGAAAGTACCCCTGCCAAAGAAGCATCATTTGCGCCGGACAGTTTATCAATATTATCTTTAGAATAGTTACCGCTGAAGCCAACCTTGAAATTTTTATTCAACGTTCTGTCAGCACTAAGCTTTCCATTCCACCGGGTCATACCGGTATTCAGCGCAATACCGCTTTGATCGGTCTGACTGAGTCCTAACGCAAAATGTCCGTTTTTAGTAGCCTGACTCACATTAACATTATTGGTAGTCGAATAGGCTGTTTGGAAATAATCTTTCCAGTTGTTATACACCTTAGGTGCTACCCATGGATCCAGGTTCGCTTTGTCTAACTGAGGTACATAATACAAGCCGGGGTGGCCGTTCGCATTTCCACCGTAAGTTGGATCATCCGGCAGAGCTGAAATCTTCGGTCCCCATGAAAAAGAGGTATTCGGCACATATTGGCCATAACTCCCCTGTGCATAGGTTGTTTGATAATCCGGATTACGGGATACAACCGAAAAATTGCTGTTGTGAGAAATATTCACGACTGGCTTGCCAATTTTATTATTGGCACCGCTTTTGGTCGTAATAATTATAACACCGTTAGAAGCACGAATACCGTAAAGTGCAGCAGCGGCCTGTCCTTTCAGCACATTTATACTTGCAATATCAGCAGGGTTAATGTCGACAGCACGGTTGGAAATGTCTGCGCCTGTAACACTATTACCAGTTGAATAGTCCGCGGTTGACTCGATAGGCATACCGTCAACAACATAAAGTGGAGCGTTGTTACCAGTAAATGAACGAGCTCCCCTAATCGTAATTTGGGAAGATGCTCCTGGCATACCACTCGATGGCTTGATATCGATACCTGCTACTTTTCCCTGCAAAGCAGTTGCAAAATCGGAATTTCCGGTACGTTCAATCGCCTCATTCGACACAGCCTGCACCGAATATCCTAGCGCTTTCTTGTCCTTTTTTATACCCAACGCTGTAACAACGACCTCTTGTACACCCACCACTTCTGGTTTCATTACAACATCAACTTTGGAACCAGAAATTGCAATTTCCTGTGTTTTCATTCCAACAAAAGAGAAGATCAAAGCTTTTGCATCCTGAGGAACACTAAGAGTAAAATGACCATCTACATCGGTAATAGTACCCATCGTAGTACCTTTTACCGAAACAGAAACGCCAGGAATCGAGCTGCCGTCATCTGCAGAAGTTACTGTTCCTGTAATTTCCTTGGTTTGCGCAAAAACTGACTGCAAACCAATTGCTAGGATTACAAGAAGTAAACCAATGTTTTTCATAGATTAAATTTTTAGATTAATAAAACAAATACCCATAGCGTCCTCACACCAAGACACTATAAGATTTACTTTAAATTACATACAAACCCTATTAAAATTGGAAGTAGGGCAACAATCACACACAATAAAACTTAATACAATAAGTATTATAATATCCTTGGCATTTTTATACCAGAGGAACAAAAATAAAAAGAATTTATAACAATCCTCGGCCTTTCACAGCCACACTTGTAATCATAAATTTAAATTTATTAATAATCGCAAGTATGTTCATATGACAGAACCCAGATTTATATATTTTTAACGTTTTTATTTCAAATCGTTTACAAGAGACTTTTTCGGCGCAAGTTTCTCTTACTTCAAACCTCTCAATCCAATATGTTTAGATAATTACCACCGAAAGTTTACAGTTTGGTAACATAAAATAACATTTACACGTTCTGGCAAACTTTTCAACGGTATTTGTATCAGGTCATCAATTTCCGTCAGTGCTTTACTACATCGCCTCCTCAACAAGCCGGATGAGCTCTTTCTCTAATTCAACTGCTTTTTTGGCAATCTCTTCGCCTTTATCTAACAACTCTTTCTTCTTATTTTCATCAGTCAAACCAGAAGCATTAATTCTGACATTCATCCAGGCACCAAGAACCGCTGAGCGAGCACACAACGCACCTACACCAGCATCAGTAATTGAATTCGGGTTCCCTTTTTCTACCATTGCACGAATAACTTCGAAGGAAGCCAAAGAGGTTTCCATTACGGTCAACGGTACTTCCATTGCATTGAGTGTAGCAGCCTGTATAGCTTCTTTGCGTGTAGTTTTCTCTTCATCCGATCCTTTCGGCATTGCAAAGGCAGCCATGATTTCATTGAAAGCCAGCGTGTCTTCATCCACCAACTTCAGCAGCTTTTCCTGAATAGCCATACCTTTCTCAGCCCAATCGGAAAACTCTTCCCAGCGTTCATCCCAGCCACGTTTGTGCGCGGAAAGGTTAGCCACCATCGTAGCCAATGAAGCTCCCAGCGCTCCAACATATGCCGAAACTGAACCACCTCCGGGAGCCATACTCTCAGAAGCAGTTTCTTCAGCAAAGCCACGGGCTGTTAAGTCAACTAGTTTATTACCACCTTTATCATCAAGCATGTACTCAATGATTTTCTTATCCGGATCAAAAGGTTGAAGTTCATCCAATCCCAATGACTTAACCGCAATCTTGATAATCTCCTTTTCAGGAATACCAATAGATCGATTCTGCTTCCGCAGGAAATACTTTCCTGCATCCAGAATATATTTCAACGGCATGATCCCGACCAGTTCCGAGCCCGTTACTCTGATGCCTCGCTCTTCTGCTTTTCTGCATACTTCATCAAAAGCAACATGAACCGGGGTAACGGTCAAATCGGTCAGATTCATTGATATTTGGGCAATTCCATATTCCTGAATATACCAACCGATAGCTCTTACCTTTTTTAACGTGCCCGGGATACGAATGGGCTCACCGGTCTCATCTGTGATAATTTTTCCGGTAACCGGATCTCCTTCCCGCTGAACCCGACCAGCCTCGCGTACATCGAATGCAATAGAATTCGCACGACGGGTGGATGTAGTGTTCAGATTAATATTATAGGCTACTAGGAAATTTCGGGCACCAATGGCTATGGCTCCGGTTCTGGGTACAAACTGTGCAGGACCAAAATCCGGTTTCCATTCAGGACGTTTTAGCTTATCGGGAAGGGCTTCATATTCGCCTGAACGGCAAAAAGCCAAGCTTTTTCGTTTTTCGGAAAAAGCAGCAAACTCATACGCGTAAACCGGAATGCCAAGCTCATCTCCCACTCTTTTAGCCAGACGGTGAGCATATTCAACGGTCTCCTCCATCGTAATACCTGAAACCGGTACCAAAGGACAAACATCCGTAGCACCAAAGCGAGGGTGTTCTCCGCTATGTTTCGACATATCGATTAGTTCGGCAGCTTTCTTAATGGCTTGAAAAGCTGCTTCAATCACAAGTTCAGGCTCTCCTACAAATGTAACAACGGTACGGTTGGTGGCGTGTCCCGGATCAACATCCAGTAATTTTACTCCTTTTATCAGCTCAACTGTATCCGTAATTTTTTTAATAACAGACAAATCACGTCCCTCTGAGAAATTGGGAACGCATTCGATAATCCGTTTTGTCATAGAACTCTCATTTTTTTAGGCACTACAAAATAGAGGCGATAATTTGAGAATACTATGACAATTCACATCTTTCCATTGGTTCACTGAATCTCACCATTGAGAATAACTGTTTCGATAAGATCGGAATTGTATGCATACGGAAAATACTGATAGGAAGGAATATCCTTGGTAATAAACACATTGGCAGCTTTACCCCGGGCAATACTTCCATATCCGTCACTGATACCCATGGCATAAGCCGAATTGATTGTTGTGGCGTTAATCACCTCTTCAGGCAACATCTTATAACGAATGCAGCCAAGTGATTGCATGAATTTCATATCACCGGAAGGTGACGAACCCGGGTTATAATCAGTGGCTAAAGCAACCGGAAGTCCTGCATCGATAAGCTTTCTGGCCGGAGAAAGTGGCAAATCGAGGAAAAACGCCGCACCCGGTAAAATGGTCGGCATTGTGTGCGAATGTTTAAGAACATTTATTTCCTCTTCCCCTAAATATTCGAGGTGATCGACCGAAAGTGCCCTGTGCTTAACTCCGGCCTGTACTCCGCCGGTCAATCCCAATTCATTGGCATGTATCTTGGCCCGAAGTCCGTATTTCGTACCTGCTTCCAGAATTCTGTCAGTATCAGGAACCGAGAAAAAACCGGTATCGCAAAATACATCGATGTAATCGGCCAGTTCTTCATCCGCAATCCGTGGTAACATTTCATTAATAATCTGGTCCACATATACCGATGGTTCATTTCGGTATTCCATTGGGATGGAATGTGCCCCAAGAAAAGTTGATTTAATGGCCAGTGGGGCGGTCTCTTTCAACCGCCGGATAACTCTCAGCATTTTAATCTCGTCTTCCGGATTCAAACCGTAACCGCTTTTAATTTCGACAGCACCGGTTCCTTTATAAATCATTTCTGAAATTCTATCGAGGGCCGATACGCATAATTCATCCTCGCTCATTTCATGAAGACGCCTGGCTGTATTCAGAATTCCACCTCCCCTTCGTGCGATTTCCTCGTAGGAGAGACCGTTGATTTTATCGACAAATTCCTGTTCACGACTGGCCGGATAAACCAGGTGTGTATGAGAATCACAGAATGACGGGAAAACCATTCGCCCGGAGCAATCAATCTCCATCAGAACATCATAATTGTCTAGTTCCTTGTTGTTTAACTCATTCATCGCGCCGAAATCAACAATCATTTCGTCCCTCAGTAAAAGAAACGCGTCCTTAATAGTATGGATTGATGCCATATCTTTTCCGGCAACCCAAAGTCTGGGCTGTTCTTCAACCTGCACCAACTCCTTGATATTCACCAACAATATTTTCATCTGCTATTTTTTTAACATTTAAAGGTCTGTGCGAAACTCGCTATTGGTAACAATGCACCAAGAGCAGGTCATCACTTTCATCGTTCGTTTCATTTCAATTCTATACCCGGAAAATCAATGGAGCATTTTTTAGCTTTCAACAACATCCAGAATCAATCCGTGCATTTAGACTACCATTTTTAGTGTTGACCATACCTCGTGGTCTCAAAAGAAAAACATTCACTAAAACAACCGTTTGTGGCTAATTAGGCCTGATAGATTTCATAAGCTCCATACTGTTTACAAGTATGCGAGTTTAATAGTAATAAATAAATTTAAGGAAACGCAGATAAAAAATGAGGCATATCAGGCATTAAAACACAAAATTTTTAATTCAAACACATTATTTGTGATGAAAGCCTTCCAAGTGCCACGCATTGCTCTGTATTTCTTCACATTACATCAATTGCAAACATATATTAATAGAACATAAAAAATCGAAATGTTCAAATCATTCGTTTGATTACATTTGAATGCCGCTAAACTTATTTCTTATGATAAAAAAAGTACCGCATACCTATGTCATCATTTTCCTGCTAATTCTTTTTTCAGCTATGCTCACATGGATTTTACCTGGTGGAGAATTTGCACGGGAAACTGTCACGGTGAATAATGTGCAACGAGAAGTAATTGATAGTCACTCCTTTCACTATGTAGATAAATCGCCCCAAACGTGGCAGGTTTTCTCTGCTTTCTTTAAAGGTTTTGAAAATACAGCGAACATCATTGTGTTTATTTTGATCATCGGAGGGGCTTTCTGGATTGTCAACGATAGTAAAGCCATCGACATGGGGATTTACTCATTTCTGCTTTTTGCCCGTAATCTGGAGCATCGGCCCCTACTAAATAAAATTGGTGTCGATAATCTGATTTTTGTTCTGATCATGCTGATGTTTTCCATTTTTGGCGCGGTTTTCGGGATGAGCGAAGAAACCATTGCCTTTATCATCATCTTTGTTCCCCTTTCGATATCTATGGGATATGACTCTATTGTGGGTGTATCTCTATGCTTTGTGGCAGCAGGACTTGGCTTTGCCGGTGCAATCCTCAATCCATTTACCATCGGTATTGCCCAGGGACTTTCCAATCTGCCACTTTTTTCCGGTATCGAATACCGCCTTTTCAGTTGGGTAGTTATTAATCTGGCGGGGTTCATTTTTATTATTCGATACGCCAGAAAAATCAAGAAAGAACCGGCCAAATCACCAGTATTTGAAGAAGATGCCTATTGGCGCGAACGTGGCAATGCCCACATAGAAAATCTGAAGTTTCAGACGCCGAAGATTGCCTGGTGGATCTTTGGAGTTCTTTCTGTTATTATGATTTTTACCGCCTTCCGGTTTCCGGTAACGGAATTAAAAATTGGAAATGGGCGTTATCCATTGCCGGCCATCCCCATTGCAACTTTGATTTTCCTGGTAACAGGATTCCTGAGTTTACGAAAGACCGTTCATTATTTTATACTCACACTTCTGCTGTTTACCATTGTATTCCTGATTATTGGGGTTATGGGCTATGACTGGTATGTCATGGAAATCGCCACTATCTTCATGGCTCTGGGAATCTTTTCGGGGTTGGCAACCGGGAAAAACGGCAATGAAATTACGAAACTTTTTATCGAAGGTGCTAAAGATATACTGTCGGCGGCAATGGTCGTCGGTCTTGCAGGAGGCATTATCGTTATTCTGAATGATGGACATATAATTGATACATTACTGCACTATATTGCGCAGTCAATGAGCAATCTGGGAAAAGTGGCGTCGGTGGGCATGATGTACATTTTCCAAACCATGCTGAATATCATTATTCCCTCCGGTTCGGGGAAAGCGGCATTGACGATGCCCATGATGTCACAATTTTCCGATCTCATCGGGGTTTCCCGGCAGGCTACAGTCATGGCTTTTCAATTTGGCGATGGTTTTACCAATATGCTCACTCCTACTTCCGGCATTTTGATTGGCGTGTTAGGTGTGGCCAAAATTCCTTACGAGAAATGGGTGAAATGGATTGCCCCTTTAATGGCCATTCTGATTCTTATCGGTTTTCTTTTGCTTATCCCAACTGTTACGATGAAACTAAACGGATTTTAATTCGCCCATTCATAAAATGAAAAAGCCTGTCCCAAATTGGAACAGGCTTATTTTTTATGCTTTTCTGAGATTACTCTCCCGGAGAAATAGCTTCAACAGGACAAACCTCTGCGCAAGAACCGCAATCTGTGCAAAGTTCCGGATCAATTTTATAGATTTCACCTTCGCTAATCGCTTCCACCGGACATTCGTCAATGCAAGTTCCGCAAGCAATACATTCGTCAGAAATAACGTAAGCCATAACTTAAATGGATTTTTGTTGATAACATTTTATTAGGAGCAAATGTACAAAGATTGACTAAAAAACAAATTCTCTATATGTGTTAATAACATTTTTTTGGGAATTTTATAATCATTCCAAAAACGGTGGAAAACCGTTACATTCAACAGGTTTTATTATTTTAGTTCATCAAGAAGGAAAATACAACCTGCAACCAACTTAAGCTAAACCCATAACATGGAAATATCCGGGAATATTCTTACCGCCTTTCTGCTCACCCTTTTTGCTGGTCTGTCGACCGGAATTGGCAGTGCAATAGCCTTTTTCACCAAACGAACCAATACCAAATTACTGAGCGTGGCCCTTGGTTTTTCAGCGGGTGTAATGATTTATATTTCTTTCATGGAAATTTTTCCGCATGCCCAGCATATCCTGATTGATAAGTTGGGAAAACTTCGAGGACAATGGTATTCACTCCTCGCCTTCTTTGGTGGAATGCTACTAATTACGCTGATTGATAAATTCATTCCGAGCTTTGAAAACCCACACGAACTAAAGGCAGTGGAAGATATGGACGATCAAACCAAAGCGGTCGCTTTCAGGAAACTTTACCGAATGGGAATTATGACCGCATTGGCTGTGGGCATTCACAATTTCCCGGAAGGACTGGCCACTTTTGCCTCAGCTTTGGGCGATCCTTCGATTGGAATTGCCATTGCCATTGCCATCGCCATCCATAATATCCCGGAAGGGATTGCCGTTTCGGTGCCCATCTATTATGCCACGGGCAACCGTAGAAAAGCCTTCTGGCTCTCTTTCCTGTCGGGAGTTTCGGAACCTGTGGGAGCGATTCTGGGATATCTTTTAATTCTTCCGTTCGTTACTCCTGAAAATATGGATCTGATTTTTGCCTATATCCTGGCCGGAGTCGCCGGTATTATGGTATTTATTTCCTTTGATGAACTCCTGCCCTCAGCCGAAGAATATGGCGAACACCACCTTTCCGTTTATGGGCTTATTGGCGGAATGGCTGTTATGGCACTGAGTCTGATGGTGCTTTCATGAAAAGAATTCAAGCTTCTTCCTTTTTCAGCTTTTGCTGATAATATTTACAAAAAGGTGTCAGTCCGCACTTTTCGCATTTGGGTTTTCTCGCCAGACAAACATACCGGCCATGCAGAATAAGCCAGTGATGCGCTGTGGCAATCAAATCTTCCGGAATATATTTTACCAGCTGCTTTTCCGTTTCCAACGGGGTTTTAGAATTAGTACTTAAACCAAGGCGGGCTGCTACACGAAAAACATGTGTGTCGACAGCCATGGCTGGTTTATTGAATACCACAGAAGCGATTACATTTGCGGTTTTACGTCCAACTCCAGGCAGTTTAACCAACTCTTCCACTGTATCCGGAATTTCGCTGTTAAACTTTTCCACCAACATTTTTGCCATCCCCACCAAATGCTTGGCTTTGTTATTCGGATAGGAACAGGAACGGATGTATTCGAACACTTCGCCCGGTTCCACTTCTGCAAGTTTCTCCGGCGTAGGAAAACGCTGAAGCAAATCAGGTGTAATTTGATTCACTCTTTTATCGGTACACTGTGCCGACAAAATAACAGCGACCAGTAATTGATACGGATTGGTATACTCAAGCTCAGTTTCAGCAATGGGCATCTCTTTCTGGAACCAATCAATAATGCGGGCGAAGCGCTCTTTTTTCTGCATTGGTTAATTCGTTTGCGGTAAAATTAACAGTTTCATTTACATAAATCATCCATTCAAACTGAAACTACCTGATTTTGTTCAGCTGCCCGCCACTATTTTCCATCATTTCTTTACTCGGAACATTTGTGGTTTTTCATGTAATTCCTACTACTTTTGAAGGCTAAAATTAAGATTGCATGAAGCCATATCTTCAGGTTGAAAATCTGACAAAATACTGGGGCGAACTGGCCCTTTTCGAACATATCAACTTCACTATTTCAGAAGGACAAAAAGTGGCCCTGATTGCCAAAAACGGCACGGGTAAATCGACGTTGATGGATTTGATTTACAACATCAACACTCCCAACGAAGGAAGCATTAACATTGCCAGCGATATCCGTGTGGGCTACCTGAGGCAAACACCCGATCTCGATCCAAAAGATACGGTAATGCAGGCCGCCTTCAAGTCATCGGACGAACTGGTGGAAACCATCCAACAGTATGAAGAAGCTGTGGAGAGTCAAAACCATGATTTGCTGGCCGAAGCAATGGAAAAGATGAACCGTTTGAATGCCTGGGATTTTGAAGTTCGCATTAAACAAATTCTGTCACGACTTAAGATAACCAACCTTGATCAACGCATCAGCGAACTATCCGGCGGCCAGCAAAAGCGCGTGGCGTTAGCCAACGTACTGATAACCGAACCTGATTTTCTCATTCTGGATGAGCCGACCAACCACCTTGATCTGGACATGATTGAGTGGTTGGAAAAATATCTGGGCAAAGCCAAATCGACCTTGTTCATGGTGACGCACGACCGCTATTTTCTTGACCGGGTTTGTGACGAAATTCTGGAACTGGATGATCAGACGATTTACCGTTATCGTGGAAATTACTCCTACTACCTCACCAAAAGGGAAGAACGGATTCAGCAGCAAACAGCAGAAGTAGAGAAAGCCAAGAATTTATATCGCACGGAACTGGAATGGCTTCGGCGAATGCCACAGGCCCGTGGACACAAGGCTAAATACCGGGTAGAAAATGCGTATAAACTGCAGGAAAAGGCAGCCCAGGGACGCTCTGATGATGCTGTAGAATTGAATGTGCAAGGAGCCCGGTTGGGAAAGAAAATCCTGGAAGTGGAACATCTATCCAAACGTTTTGGCGACATCCGAATTCTGGAAGATTTTTCTTATAAATTCAGTCGTTACGAAAAAGTGGGTGTTGTAGGAGAAAACGGAACCGGGAAAAGTACATTCCTGAATTTACTTACCGGGGCTATTCCCGCTGACAGCGGAACCATTGACGTGGGCGAAACCATCAAATTCGGCTATTACCGGCAGGACGGTATGCAGTTCAAACCTGAAGACCGGGTGCTGGATGTAGTCAAAGAGATAGCCGAAGTAATTGATTTGGGCAACGGACAAATAATGACCGCGACTCAATTTTTGAATATGTTTCTCTTCCCGCCGGAAGTACAATATTCGTATGTTGAAAAACTTTCGGGTGGAGAACGAAGAAGATTGTATCTCTGTACTGTCCTGATACAGAATCCCAACTTCCTGATTCTGGATGAGCCGACCAACGACCTCGATATCATGACGCTGAATGTGCTGGAGGATTATCTGAAAAGTTTCAGCGGATGCGTAATTATTGTATCGCACGACCGCTTTTTCATGGATAAAATTGTGGATCACCTGTTTGTTTTCCGTGGAGAGGGACAGATTAAGGATTTTCCGGGCAATTACAGCGATTACCGTGATTGGAAAGAGGAGCAGGAGAAGCTGGATCGCAAACAGGAAAAGCAAGAAAAAGCCGAAAAAACTGAGCCGGTTAAAGCAGACAAACCAAAACCCAGGAAACTAACTTACAAAGAGAAAATAGAATTCGAACAACTGGAAACAGAAATTGCCGAATTGGAAAAGGAAAAAGCATCCATTGAAGAAGCGATGAACGCAGGCAATCTATCACCGGAAGAATTAGTGGAACAATCCAACCGGCACGGCGAAGTACAGGACTTACTCGACGAAAAAGAGATGCGCTGGCTGGAACTCAGCGAACTGGCTTAAACAATCATCTTACTATATTTTTCCGCGGAGCGGAAAAAGGATTCAATAAATTAATCGTTTTCCAGCGTTTTCTTCCGTTCCAGATATTCTTCGCGCGAAATCTCGCCGCGAGCATAACGCTCCTTAAGAATGGTCATGGCGGATTCGTGCCCCATATCTCTTGGTGGATGAGAATGTGAAACAGGACCGCGGGTTAACCGAACCAGAAACAACACAAACAGAATAATAAATGCAAACCAGATTAGCCATCCAAACGGCCAGCCCCATCCCCAACCAAACTGAAAACAATCATTCATAATCACATCGTTTTAGTTTCTTAGGTAAACTTACAAAAATACCCGGGAGCTAGCCCGGGTATCAGCAACGAAAATCGTTAATTTTTCTTATCGGGATACGTGGCCCTGTCGTATTTGCAACAACCCGGCAGGCTGGCATATGTAGAATCATCCGCTTTATCGAATTGGGTATCGTGTCCCACTTTGGCTATGGCCTTACTGATGCTCTTCTCATTGGTTTTCGAAGGATTGTAAGTCACCGCCAGCATCTCAGTTTTCATGTTCCAATCTGCTTTCGCCACGCCGTCTACACTCTTTGCAGCACCTTCGATGCGGGCCTTACAGGAACCACACTTCCCGTATACCTTAAATGTTTCTGTTTTTTGCGCGTTGTCGGCATACAAAGCCTGCGCACCAATCATTAAAATTCCAAAAATCAATGTTACAACTGCATTTTTCATGTGTCTGTCTGTTTTTAATTAACTAACTGTTTAACTATTGTAAATCACGTTTCTTCTCTTCAAACTCTTCCTTATCAATTTCACCGCGGGCAAAACGCTCCTTCAGAATATCAATCGCTGAATTCCCGCCCTGAGGAGCAGCTGAATGATGATGAGGATAATGATAAGGTTGATGTGTTCCGGTTGCCCGAATCAACAGCCAAATGACGGCTATGATGAAGAGCAGGCCAATAATCCAGCCAAATCCCATTCCATAGCCCATTCCGTACCAATGTCCAAATCCGTTCATCATGATAAACCTCCATTTCTTGTTAATTTATTTTCTGCATCATCGCTTTACTCTTTCAGTAATACAATTACAATGATTCCATAACTCTTTCCAGCTTCTTCATAATCTCAGTGGAAATGCAAAACAGGTCATCGTTTTCAACTGCCTGCATGGATGCCACCGGATTGACGGCTGCTACTTCAATTCCGCCTTCTTCCAATTCCTGAACAACCACATTACATGGTAACATGGTTCCGATTTTGTCTTCCGCCTCAAGTGCCTGATAAGCAAATGGCGGATTACAGGCTCCAAGAATTTTATATTTCCTGAAATCGACATCCAGTTTTTCCTTCAGCTTTTGCTGAATATCAATCTCTGTCAGTACACCGAATCCTTCCTGCTGCAATGCTTCGGTAACCCGTGTGATCACCTCTTCGAAGCTGCCTTCCATTTTTTTATTGATGTAGTACTTCATGTCTTTGCTTTTATCTTCAATATCACTACTCAAAGTTACCCGATGCTTACTGATAGCGTGTTATACAATTCACTGAATGTTTTACATGATTTTAGGTATTCACACTTTTTCCAGCATCAGTATCTCAATTCCGGCTTTCAAAATCAAAAACCAATCAGATCGCTGAGAACCCATTTTCATCGGTTCTCACTTTGAATACCTCATCCACCGGGGAGACGATGATCATACCATCGCCACGGTAGCCGGTCCGTGCATTTTGGCGGATGATTCCCACCAGTTGGTGTACCCGTTCTTTTTCTACAAGAATTTCGAGCTTAACAACCCTGTAGGACTCGGCAAACGGATATTTGGAACTGATGTGTCCCTTTTCCTGATCAGCATACTGACCGGTACCTTCGCAATCCATCATGGTCATGCTGTGAAAATCTGCTTTTTGTAAGGCTTCATAAACCTCTTCCATTTTCCGGTACCGGATATACGCCTTGATAAGTTTCATAACCCTTTTGTTTTAAAATCACGATTCTTTTATCAGTACGTTACTTAATAGTGTCGCGGGTTTCACCGCACGTCAACATATCCGAACCAAAATAGGGATTCCGGATATCAGCGGATTCGCTCAGCCAGAAAGCTCCTTTGTTATTGAGCGCCATCGGGCAGAACTGGTAATAAATGGTTACGCCTTTCAAACCAAAGCGTTTCACACTGTGGTAAAAAGCACTGTTAAAGTTTGCAAAAGCAGCCTTCTGCTCATCCGGGTTAACCGTAGAGGCAATTTTGGCGATGTTTGGCTTCAGGATGTTTAGTTGCTTCATCCATTCCACATGATTATCGCCGCTCAACTCTTCCATATTCACCATACCCAGCGCCGATTGAACGGATTTGGCCTCCACCTGCACCTTATCAAATTGTTTGGCCACAAAGGCATTTTTCATTTTCAGGTACGCCTGATATACATTACCAAGCTGTTGCTGAAAGACATCAGTAACCTTACCGGATTGGTTTTGCGCGGGGCTTGTCGCTTTCGCGGAAGAAGACGTTTTGCTACCTCCCATATCCATACCAGGCATGCTACCGGCACCGGAGTCGCCTCCTCCCGGATTCATCATGCTGGGTTTGCCAGCGAGTTGCGCCGAAGCATCAATTTTAAACACGCCATTCACAGCTATCTCCTCGCCTTCCTTCAGGCCGTCAGCAACGACATAATTGTCGCCCGATTCAGGCCCCAGTGTAATTTCCCGCATTTTAAACGATGGCTCCTCCCGGTCGGGTACTTTCACATATACAATGGAACGCTTACCAGTCCAAAGCACTGCTGTTTTGGGAATCAGCAACACCTGCCCGTTTTCAGCCAGCCGGGATGTGATAATGCCGTTGGCAAACATTTCGGGTTTCAATTCAAGATGTGGATTCGGCACCTCCACACGAACATAGGCCACACGGGTTTTAGCATCGATGAACGGATCGATGTAAGTAATTTTACCATTAAATGTTTCGCCCGGAAGGGAGTTAACTGTAAATTGTACTTTATCGTTATTCTTCAGCCATGGCAAATCCGACTCATATGCTTCGAACATCACCCAAACATCATTCAGGTTAATCACCTCAAAAAGTCCGGAACCGGTTTTCACATAATCGCCCAGGGAAACCTGTCTTTTGGTTACCGTTCCCGAAATGGGCGACAAAACTTCGAAATCTTCCTGAATGGCTCCCTTCTGTTCAATACCGTTGATTTGTGCGTCAGTCAGATCCCACAATTTGAGTTTATTCCGGGCCGCCCGATACAAATCGGGGTTGGTATTCTTGTATTGAACCGCTTCCAGCAATTCCTTTTGAGCGGTAATCAGTTCCGGGGAATAAATCAGCGCCAGCTTTTCCCCTTTTCGAACCTGTTGCCCGGTGAAGTTCACGAACAGCTTTTCGATACGTCCACCATAACGGGCCGTCAACTCTGCAATATTGCGTTCGTCGGGTTGCACTTTTCCAAGCAGTCGGACTTCCTTGGCGGGATAACCTTTCTGCACGGTCAGCGTCTGTATATCAGCCAGCTTAATGGCCGCTTCGGTCATCTGGATCTCATCTGGTGATGCGGTCTGTGTTGCACTTAGATCTTGCAGTGGAATTAGATCCATGCCGCAAATGGGACATTTCCCGGGATGATCCATGCGGATTTGCGGGTGCATGGAGCAGGTCCAGATGGTTGCTTTTTCTGCTCCAGCCGCTGCTTGTTCATGATTGTGCGTTGATGGTTCGGTGGCATTGTTTCCACTTCCGTGGAAAAACAACCATCCAATCAGCAATCCGGCTACTACAGCAATACCGATGCGGTACCACTCCTTTTTAGACAAATTGATATATTTTTTCATCTTAAAGTCCATTTTTATTTACCCATTAAGTAATCGATGAAAGCTACTGAAGCGTTCCGGTCGGCGCGCGCTTTATCCAGTTCCAGCGCATATTTCAACACTTTGCGTTCCATTCGCAACACCTCCTCAAAGTTCTTTCCGTCGGTTGAATAGGACGATTCGAGGATATTGAGCGAACGATGCGCCAGGTCAAGTTGTCGGTGGAAAAGCGTTACTCTCCGGACCGCGTCTTTATAATCGCGGTTGGTCTTTTCCAGCACACTGTTCAGGGTATTTATCTTATCCGCTTTTTGATTGGTTGCCGCTTCTTCATTGTACTCTGATTCCTGCACCATGGCCTGGTATTTCCTCCGGTAGAGAGGAATGGTTATGCCTACTGTAGGAAAAACGAAGGCGTCCTTTCCCGCATCGGCGCTGGTCATGGAACCTTTTCCCACAAAAACATAATCGAAGCCAATAGAAAATTTGGGATTTCCGTTTTTGCGGGCAGCTTCCTGTTCGGCCTGGTAAGTGGCCATCAGGTTATCGAGACGCTTGAGCTGATGATTCTGCAGATTCACACTATCAGAAATTTGCTGCAGATTCAGCGTTAGCTCCTTTGTCCAAAGTGTATCAGGTATTTGTACCGTCGCACTTCTGTCGCGGTTCAGCATGTTGTTAAAAGTCACCTGCTGCGTTTCGTAATTGTCCTGCAAATACGCCAGCTGGTTTTCCATTTCCCCGATTTCCATTTCCAACCGGTACTCATCCACTGTGGAAGCCATTCCAGCCTCAATCTTCACCAACGCCAGTTTTTTGAACGACTGCAGCAGCTTCAAATTCTCCTTTGTAATGGCAATTGACCTTCCGGTGAAGTAGAGGTTGAAGTAATTCGACCGCAAATCATAAAACAGTTGTGAGCGGGCATCCTCGAAGGCTTCGTATTTGGTTTGCGCCATGTTCGTTGCTACGTTCTTCTGAGCTTTCAAGGTTCCAAACCAGGGAAACATCTGACTGGCTGAAATCCGCGCTTTCTGCGGGCCCAATCTTGTTTCCACAGGCTGAATAAAATAACCGAACATCACTTGCGGATCGGGTAGTGTTCCTACCTGGGGCACTTTTTCGAGTGCCGCGTGGTACTCACTAAATTTGGCTTTCAAGCCCGGGTTGTTCTCCGCGGCCTGCACCAGATAACCGTCCAGGGTCTCCTGTGCATTGGTCTTTTCCTGCGAAAGCAGACTAAAAACCAATAACAACGGAATGATATAATATATGAATCGTTTCATGATTCGATTGATTTTTGTTTTAGAATTCCTTTCAACCTGTTCTCCTGCCACATACTGTATAGTACAGGCACCACAAACATGGTCATTACCTGAATGAGCATACCACCAAACGACGGGATAGCCATTGGAACCATAATGTCGGACCCTTTTCCGGTAGAAGTCAATACCGGTATCAGGGCGATGATTGCAGTAGCCGCGGTCATCATTGCAGGGCGAACTCGTTTTTGACCGGCATGCAGCACAGCTTCCCGCACCTGCGCAATGGTTTCCGGTTTCTCTTTCGCGAATACCTGGGTGAGATATGTTCCCATGATCACTCCGTCGTCGGTAGCAATACCAAACAGGGCGATGAAGCCTACCCAGACGGCCACACTCAGATTGATGGTGTGCATTTGAAACAGATGCCGCATATTGACATCCGCTATACTGAAGTTCAAAAACCACGGCTGACCATAGAGCCACAGCATGAGAAAACCTCCGGCAAACGCTACAAAAATGCCGCTGAAGACCATCGACGATGTCGTGACAGAACGGAACTGGAAGAAGAGAATCAGGAATATTAACAACAAGGAGATGGGCACCACCAGCATTAAGCGCTTGGTTGCCCGAACCTGGTTCTCGTAGTTACCAGTGAATTTGTAACTCACTCCTGCCGGTACCACGAATTCGCCGTCATCGATTTTCTGTTGCAGGAACTTCTGTGCGTTTTCAACTACATCAACTTCGGCCTTCCCCGGCAATTTGTCGAAAATGACATATCCCACCAGAAAGGTGTTCTCACTTTTGATCATTTGCGGACCGCGTGTATAGGTGATTTTAGCCAGTTGCCCCAACGGAACCTGCACGCCGGTAGGCGTAGGAATCAGGATGTTCTTCAAGTCATCAGGGTTATCGCGGTATTCGCGGGCATAACGTACCCTTACGGGAAATCGCTCACGGCCTTCCACTGTGGTGGTTAGTTTCATTCCGCCAATCCCCCCAGAAATGTAATTCTGCATATCCTGTATGGTCAATCCATAGCGGGCAATGGCATCGCGGTTGATGTTAATTTCGAGGTAGGGTTTTCCCACTACCCGGTCGGCAAACACCGATTGCGGCTTGATACCGGGAACCTCTTTCAGAAATTTCTCAAGCTCAAACCCAACCTTTTCGATGGTTTTTAAATCGGGACCATACACCTTGATGCCCATTGGAGCACGCATACCGGTCTGCAACATCACCAGTCTGGTTTGAATGGGCTGCAATTTCGGTGCGGAAGTCAATCCGGGAACCGAAGAAGCTTGCACAATCGCATTCCAGATATCGTCGGGCGACTTGATATTATCTCGCCACTGACGGAAATATTCACCGTTATCGTCTTCAATCAGCTGGCTGCGTTTAATTAGTCGGAAACCATCCTTCGGATTGTACGTGGTTCCGTCTTTCAACACGAACGCCCCATCCCGGTTTACCTTGAAACGCATCCGGTGACCGTCTTCGTCGAGAATATATTCCGGCCGGTAGTTGATCATGTTTTCAAACATGGAAATCGGTGCCGGGTCAAGGGCCGAGTTGACACGTCCCCATTTGCCAACAACCGTTTCCACTTCCGGAATAGAATTCACACTCTTGTCCACCTGCCGAATGACATCCAAATTTTCCTGCACGCCAGAGTGCGGCATCGTGGTAGGCATCAACAGGAATGAGCCTTCGTCGAGTGACGGCATAAACTCTTTCCCGATTCCGGGGAACGATTTGTCCAAAGAAGCCCACAGACTGGTAGTCTGAACGTTCCAACCGACTTTATTCAACGCTCCCGGGATAAACGAGAAGGCTTTGTTGAACCCCTGCCAGATGACAATCCCAAACAGCACCAGTGCGATAGGAATGCTCAGGAATTTCCACTTATTGGCCAGACACCATTCCAGGATGACCGCATAGTAATGAACAATGGTCATAAGAACACCCAACACTGTACCGATTATCAACGATACAAACAGGAAATTCATTAACAGGCTGTTCTGCGCGCCCAGCGGCATCCATTCGGTCGACAGGTAATAGACCACAACCAATACGGCAATGGCTATATTAATCCATGTGACAAATTTGCGTTTGTTTTCCGGCCAGCGGTATTCTAATAAACCGTTTATCCCAAAAGCCAGTAACGTTAAGGCTATCCATGAATGATAGATAATGGGAAACAGAATTCCGCCAGCTACTAAAGCTGAATACCAAACCCGGCTGGTTCGCTTTTTATCGAAACGAATACCGAAGAGGATATGCGCCATGGCTGGAATCAGTATGATGCCAATTCCCAGCGAAGCCAGCAAGGCAAATGTTTTGGTAAAGGCCAGTGGTCTGAACAGTTTTCCTTCGGCAGCCTGCATGGCAAAAACCGGCAAAAAACTAACAACCGTTGTAGCCAGTGCCGTAATGATGGCTGAAGCCACTTCAATAGTGGCATTATAGATAACATTCAACAGGTCGTGTCCACGGACACCACGGTTCTCGGGCATCTCCAGATGTCTGACGATGTTTTCAGTGAACACAATCCCCACATCCACCATCACACCAATGGCAATGGCAATCCCCGAAAGGGCCACAATGTTGGCATCTACTCCGAACTGTCGCATCACAATGAAAGTGATGAGCACCCCAATGGGCAGCAAGCTTGATATCAATAACGAAGCCCGAAGATTAAGTACCAGCACAATCACCACGATGATACTGATCAATATTTCATGCGACAATGCTGATTCAAGCGTTCCCAGTGTTTCCTTAATCAAACCAGTCCGATCGTAAAACGGGACAATGGTCACCTTTGAGACAGTACCATCTTTGAGCGTTTTTGAAGGAAGTCCGGGCGATATCTCCTTGATCTTCTCTTTAACATTATTGATGGTTTGCAGCGGATTGGAACCATATCGGGCAACGACAACTCCGCCAACGGCTTCGGCACCATCCTTATCCAGTCCACCGCGACGCGTGGCTGGACCAAAGGTGACATGAGCCACATCTTTCAGGCGGATAGGCACATTGTCATGCACAGCAACGACACTCTCCTCCAGGTCGTGAATATTTTTCACGTAACCCAATGCCCGAATCATGTATTCGGCCCGATTGTACTCGATGGTGCGGGCCCCAATATCGAGGTTGCTTTTCTTCACCGCGCCCATAATTTGCCCCACGTTTACGTGATTAGCCTTCATGGCATTCGGATCGATATCAATCTGGTATTCCTTGACAAAGCCGCCAATGGATGCCACTTCCGACACGCCTTTGGCAGACATTAATCCGTAACGGACAAAGTAATCCTGAATGGTCCTCAATTCCTGGGGATCCCAGCCGCCTGCCGGATTTCCATTTTTATCCCGTCCTTCAAGAGTATACCAGTAAACCTGTCCCAATGCTGTCGCATCAGGCCCCAGTGCAGGTGTAACACCATCGGGTAAGGTACCAGACTGAAGCGAATTTAACTTCTCCAGAATCCTTGTACGGCTCCAGTAAAATTCCACATCATCGTCGAAGATGATGTATATGCTGGAGAGCCCGAAAATGGAATTGCTCCGGATGGTCTTCACGCCAGGTATTCCCAGCAAGGCCGTAGTTAACGGATAAGTTATCTGGTCTTCAATATCCTGTGGAGAACGTCCGGGCCACTCGGTATAGACGATTTGCTGGTTCTCTCCCAAATCAGGAATAGCGTCCACCGGAACCGGATCACGTGGAAGAAATCCAGTATCCCAATGAAAGGGAGCCGAAATAATACCCCACGTAATGAACGTTAACAGCGCCAGGAAAGTGACCAGCTTGTTCTCTAAAAAGAAACGAATGATCTTATTCAGCATGCTCTTTCTTTTAGCATTCAATATTTAATTTACAGCATACAATGAGACAACTCTCAGGTTAACCTTTTCCCGGTAACCGAAAGTCGAACAACAACCTAACAGGCTGTTCTTAAATGCCGTAAATCAACAAAGAAATACTTGCGTAAGGGCACACCAATCCCCTGCATCATAAACGGGGAGTCTGTTTTGATGAGGAAATAAGGGAGTGTTAACTACTGAAATAACAGGAAGTTCGAAAGCTGGCAGTGTCAGCACCGGAGCGATTAAGTTCAGAACCGGAACCTGAAAATCCGTATCCAAATTGGAGGTCAGAAAATCATTCACCACCTGATAATGCTCATGTGTATCGCGGCAACCATCCATATGATGACCCGGTGCGCAACACGAATGCGCTTTGGCATAAACAGCCACATCGAACAACTGACCATTTGAATAATGCTTGTTGATCGTAACCCCGATGGTAGAAGCAAGAAGTATCAGGGCCGTTAATATATGTCCGGCTTTTCGAAGCATACTATATGGAACAAATCTATGTATTCCAATCTAAATCTTCAACACAGTCATGTTATAAAAAGTTCACCATCATATTCCCCTCACTATCCAATATGCAGTAATTAATTAATAATAAATGCATTAGATAAAACTATAAAAAATGCTAAAAATGTTAACGATCTGTGTAGTTACCGTAAAACAAATGAAGATTCATTGACTGAGAAAAAGATAAATTCATTTTTAGCAATTGGTTTTGAATCGCAAATTCATTTATGAAAACGCCAACCTACCACAACTCATCACGATAAAATTCGTAACTTAATTAACCGGAGTTGCGAAATAGTACTTAACCAAAAACCTAAAATTCTCTAAGGATGCGTATGCGTGCTTTTTTAATCGTCGATGCAGTTATTGACGGATTGCTGGGAGTTGCTTTGTTGCTATTCAGTCCGGAGGTTTGGGAATTTACCGGAATTCCGGGAGCCTATTCACCGTTCTATCCCAATTTGCTCGGAGCCGTTCTTTTGGGCATAACCATTGCACTCATATTGGAAGTGAGACGTAAAGAAACTCAGTCATCACCGGGATTAGGATTCAGCGGTTCGCTGGCCATTAATTTCAGCGCAGGTGTGATACTGAGTTTGTGGCTTATTTTCGGCAGACTTGCTATCCCCTTGAAGGGTATTATTGTATTAGGTGTGCTTTCGTTTTTCCTGGTTATATTCAGTTCTGTCGAGTGGTATATTTATTACAAGCGCCGACACAGAGATCGTTTTCCCAAATATTAATTGCTCTGAACATGTCAGCCCATCCATAGAGATCGATCACCTCAGCACAATAAATTGATAATGAACATCAACACACAATTGTTGTTACATAATATTGGGAATGTGTACTTCCTGATAGTGAGATCAGGCTTCAACCAATAGCTTTTCATCTTCTCCTCCATCACCCGATCTCCTGTTATACTGAAGAAAATCAACAATAAATACGTATGAGCACAATCAATAAAATTGAACTGAGAACACTGAATAGTGATGATTATGAAGAATTGAAGACCTCCATGATTGATGCTTACCCCAACTGGCCCGGTGCTTTCTGGAAAGAAAATCATTTCAGAAAACTACTTGAAATTTTCCCGGAAGGTCAGTTGGCCATCGTCGTGGATGATGTAGTGGTCGGATGCGCACTTTCCATTATAGTCCAGTATTCCCATTTTGGCGACAATCATACCTACGAAGAAATTACCGGAAAATACAGCTTCAATACACATACACGGAAAGGAAATGTTCTTTACGGGATTGACGTTTTTATCCGTCCCGAATTCCGGGGCATGCGTTTAGGCCGGCGTCTTTATGATGCCCGAAAAGAATTATGTGAAAACCTGAATCTTGAAGCGATTGTCTTTGGAGGCCGAATTCCTAATTACCACAAGCATGCGGCCGAAATGACTCCCAAAGAATTTATTCAAAAGGTCAAATTCAAGGAGCTGTATGATCCGACCCTCACTTTTCAACTGGCCAACGATTTTCATGTAAAGAAAGTATTGAAGGGTTATCTACCGGGTGACCGGGAATCGAAGGAATATGCCGTGCTGCTGCAATGGGATAATATTTATTACGAAAAAAAATCACCGAAAACCGCAACCACCAAATCGGTGGTAAGGCTCGGATTAGTACAATGGCAAATGCGTTCATACCGCAGCCTGGATGAGCTATTTGAGCAGGTAGAATTTTTCGTGGATGCAGTTTCCGGTTACAAAAGCGACTTTGTGCTTTTTCCTGAATTTTTCAATGCCCCGCTAATGGCCAAATACAATGATTTGGAGGAGTCGAAAGCCATCCGAAAACTGGCTCAGTATACCGAAGAGATCCGGGATCGGTTCCTTCAACTTGCAATGAGCTACAATGTTAACATCATTACCGGCAGTATGCCTTATATCAATGAAGATGATAAACTACTTAATATCGGACATCTTTGCCGGCGCGACGGAACCTATGAAGTTTATGAAAAAATTCATGTCACCCCGGATGAGATAAAATTCTGGGGACTAACCGGTGGTAATCATGTGAAGGTGTTTGATACCGACTGCGGACGTATCGGCATTTTAATTTGTTACGATGTGGAATTTCCGGAACTCCCACGTTTGCAGGCCCAACAAGGAATGGACATTCTATTCGTTCCTTTCCTGACGGATACGCAAAATGGCTATTCCCGCGTTCGTTATTGTGCCAGAGCACGGGCCATCGAAAACGAATGTTACGTGGCCATTGCCGGAAGCGTTGGAAATCTTCCCAAAGTATCGAATATGGATATTCAATTTGCCCAGTCGGTGGTCTTCACACCATGCGATTTCCCCTTCCCGACCACAGGAATAAAAGCAGAAGCTACTCCCAATACTGAGATGATCCTGGTTGCGGATGTTGATCTGGACTTACTAAAAGAGCTTCACTATTTTGGCGCTGTACGTAACTTGAAAGATAGAAGGTCAGATTTGTATGAATTGAAACTGAACGATGAATAGAACCCGTCTTTAAAAAAAAGGGAGAAGCAAAATAGCTTCTCCCTCCTCGTTATATCAGGCAATAATATTTGCTCTTACTGCGCAGTTAAATCAATGGTTCCCAAATCAGTTTCCTGACCGTTGACCACTTTCACGTTGCTTACTTCCTTATTACTTAATCCTGAAGTTGTCGACGGATCAATTTCCACCCTATAAATGTCGGCCGGTACCCCACGAAACATAAAACTGCCAGACACAGTATCAAGGTAAGTCGACAGAGTATCCATACTGGGAGAAATAGCAAAAACTACCCCTTCAGTATTCGTAGGCGTTACACTTCCTTTAATACTTCCGGATGTGGCATCGGTACTTACCCGAATAACAGGTTTGAGATTAAATCCACCATTTCCAAGCGCAACAATTGATCGCGCTGCATCGAAGTCCAGAAGGATGTTGTAGGTTACTCCTTCAACGAAATCAGCATTTAACTGCAATTTCAAACCACTGGAGGAACCACTTGGAACTTTAATCGAATAGGTATTCCCATTCACCACCAATGTATTGTCAGTTCCAAGTTTTACACGAATCTGGCTGTATTTTCCGGAAGGAATATTTTTATTGGCGAGCAGAGTATCCAATCCGTTGGTCAAATCAAGCAAATTATATACCCCTGCATGCGCACCTAAATCAATTTCTGTTGTTCCTTCGGTCGAATCTGAAGGCATCAGGGTAATAGCCTGAACATCAACATTCACCTCGGAATAATCAGCGGGTGCGTCTGTCAGATGGATTTTCACCGTTGACTGTCCTGGCGCTGAATTGTTGTCATTATTACACGCTACAAATCCGGCCATTAAGGCAATGACTGTAATTAATTGAATCTTTTTCATCTCTTTTCTGTTTTAAAAGGATTTTGTGCACCGGCAAGCTCAAATTGGCTCTTGCCGATGGGGTTAATAATAATGATGACTGCAGGCAGAACGGTGGGAGAACTGCACTACACTAACCAATTGTTCTCGTTTAGGCAAACAAGTTTATTATCACAGAAATCGTTAAGAATGCTATTGTCTTAAGGTCTCTTTGTCGCAAACATAACAAATAAAGTTATGTTCTCAAAGATTCTGAATTCTCCACGTGTGAATCCATAAATCAAAAAGAAAAGGACCAGCCTTTGTTGAAAGCCAGCCCTTTCGGGATTTGAGCGTATTTCAGGGATAAAAGATTTACAATTTGTTATTCCCCGTTATCATTCGATGTATCGTCATCCTCTGTATTACCGAGATGACCGTCGTCATTCTTATCTTTTCCGTAACGAGCAGACATTTCCAGGTTGTGCTCCACCACTTCCTGAACCGCTCCATTCACGTCACTCTCGCTGTCTGTCTTTTCAATAAGAATAAACGGATTGCCATTGGCATCGGTCTGAACAGTCAAGTCGCTAAAATCGACCTGATCAGGATTCGTTTCCCGGTTAGAGAAATTAAACCAATCATCGAGATTAAAGGCCACAATAATGTTGTTCGTCGAATCCAGTGCAACCTGAAAACCTTTTGTTCCAGCGGTATTCAGATTGATTTCCTTATCCATATCATATTTTACGGTGAAAGGAATGTTCTCGTATTGCTGTCGTTGAATGACTCCGGTATAAGTCCCTTCCAGATAAATGGAATGCTGAAAAATGGAATCCTTTTCAGTAGCTAAAGCGGCCCCATCATCTTCATTGGTTTCATCACCTTCAATTTTATCAAGCTTAAGCTTAATTCCGGTATAAGTCCCTGGAAGAAGAGAAACCGGTTTTAGCTTCGGTGTAATCGAATCGGTAATTAAATCAACAATGAAGGGACCTTTAAATTCGATTTCGTTCTCCTGTTCTACCTCAGCCTCGTTATCGATTTCGCTGTCAGGCATACTGAACTGAATTTCTTTTACTGCAATCAATGCCTTTGTCAGAGTAGCGGTCCCAATCATGGCTCCATCTTTTCCCGTAATTGATAGCGAGATGGTGGATGTGCCGGTTATTGAAGCACTTTTAACCTGAGAGCTTGAGGTTACCCCCTGGATTGAAAGTACCGTATTTTCCCCCTGTGGAAGTGAATCAGTTGCATTACTGTCTGTCTTGTTACAGCTTGCAAGCCCTAATAGCAGAGTCACCCCCAGAAATAAATTAAGTAATTTTTTCATAATGTAGTTTTTAGTTTTCGTGCCAATTCGTATGGAACCAACACAATTAGCCCTTGAAATACCCTGCTTCAACAAATAATTCAAATCCATGCTATTATTTTGCTCAACCACCAAATTAACGGGTATAACCCGGCTGGTTGAACCCCATTTCGTTGTAAATAGCTATTATCAAGGTTACTGAAATGAAAAACAAAATCACTTAATTTGTTTTTTCAATCACCTCAATCTGTATTTGGGTTCTTGATCTGTTATTTAAACGTGCATATTTTTATATTATTTTATATGTTCATGATATTTTATGTTAGACTTCATGAATTATGATAAAAACATTCTGATTTTAAACCACTTAATTCAGTATATTTTTTTCAATATTCTACCGGTACAACCAATCATTCTATTTCGTATCATTGCACCTGCCTGGAGCCAACCGGCTCGCTCAGGAAAGTCAGATTAATCATATTTGATACGTAAGGTAACACTGGTTGCCGAATGAAACCCGAGGAAAAAGTTGAAGCCATAGAGAAGGTCTTCGAGGGGCTCGATGATCATCTCGCAAATATAGCAGACCGTACAGGTTTGAACTGTGTGACGCATTGCAGTCTTTGCTGTCGCAACAAAAATATCGAAGCTACACCGCTCGAATTCTACCCGCTGGCAGCATACCTGTATCGTACCGGTCAGATGGATGCATTTATTGATAAGCTGGATAACCTGAAAGATGATGATCTCTGCATATTATTAGATCAAAATGCTGAGCAAAAGGGCACCTGGGGATGTACCGCTTATCCTTATCGAGCCTTAATCTGCCGGATGTTTGGATATGGATTCCGGTTAAACCGGATGGGCGTTCCTGATTTGGTTACCTGCAAGACCATGAAAACAGTGTTCCCGGAAGGCGTTCAAAGAGCTGCTCAATTATCTGCCAACGAACCGGAAAATCTTCCGTTGTTTCGTGATTATAGCATGCAGTTGTGGGCTATCGACCAGGAACTGGCAGGAAAACCAATGCCTATCAATCAAGCTATTCGGGCGGCAGTGGAGAAAGTATACACCTTATTCGCTTACCAGGAAGAAGAAAACGAGACCAAAGTGATTCAGTTGACGCCGCCAGATGATAGTGAACCACCGGTTCTACGACCCGACGGATTTCGCCCCGCAGTTTAACAATACTTGTTTTCCGGCACATTTACAATCATTTGCGGAATTGACATAATCTGCTATTTTTGCTTTTGCAATGAGAATCTCATTACATAGCAGATTATGGCTCATCATTTTGGCCGTCGTGTTCATCTATCACGACGGCATCTGGCATGCTGAACCGATTGGCTCAGGCGAACCGGAACAAATCTGCTATATGGAACATGAGGATACGCCCGAAATTTTTCAAATTCCTGCTCCTCATCATCATGAAGCCAGCAACGAGCACGGTGAATGTACGCAACACAACCATCACAACTGGCTTTTCACCGCTGTTAATCTGCATTTCAATCCACAGTTTATTACTCTTTTTTCAGAGTATATTATTACGTCTGAACAATCCAGGAAAGTCGATTATCCGATAATTAACCTTCCGGTTTATCGTGACCCACCCAGTCAGGTCACAACCGTCAGAGGCCCTCCTACCTTTCGCGTTTAATTTCACGTTTCCCGGTAATAAATACTGTTACCGGAATTGGGACTGTTATGCCAGTACCTTTTCTCCGGTTCGGGAAACACTCATTTGTATTTTTTCGCGATAATTACCTCATAATCACTTTTCTATCATGAAAAAAATCCGATTACTCTTCCTGGCAGCATGGTTTGCCGGAGGAATAACAACGGCATGTCATAATGCCCGGAATCATCAAGCGGAAGAAGGTCTCGACGAACATGACACCGTTGAAAAACTGACACACACTGTTTATGACAGTCAGAACCAATACGAACTTTTCTTCGAATCAGCTCCCTTTTTCCTAAATGAAAAAGTTGAATTGTTGGTACATGTTACCCGTTTACCGGAATACAAACCACTGAAAGAGGGAAGTTTGAAGCTTTTGAATAATCACCAAGTACTTGTAACTGTAAGTGAACCGGAGGTACCCGGTATTTTCCATGTGTCATTCACACCGGCAAAAGCAGGTCAGTCAAACCTGGAAATAGAAGTAACAGATAAGGGCATTCCGGTTCTTTTCCCATTGAAAAACATTAGCGTTTTTGAAAACGAAGCCGCTTTCCACGAAAGTGAACAAGAACATCATGAACATGGGAAAGTAATTGCTTTCTCAAAAGAGGAAGCCTGGAAAATTGACTTTGCGATTAAACAGGTGAAGGAAGCACCCTTCTTTGAAATCATCAAAACATCCGGTGAAATTATGCCGGCACAGGGCGACGAAATTGTTGTAACGGCCAAACACCGCGGAACAGTCCTTTTAGGTGGCACACAACTCCTTTCCGGGGAACCGGTAAAAAAGAACGAGGAACTATTGACTTTGTCAGCGTCGCTGCTTGACGGTAATCTGAACCAGGATTACCTAAAGGCCAAAGCAGCCTACGACAAAGCCAGAGAAAATTACGAACGTTCCAGGCAGCTAATCCAAGACCGGTTGATTACCCAAACCGAATTCCGTTCAGCTGAAGCTGAATTCAAAAGTGCGAAAGCTGTTTTCGAAAATATCAGTCGTTTTCATACGACACAGGGCGAGCGCATTGTTGCTCCGCAAACCGGTTATATAAAAGAGTGTTTGGTTTCGGAAGGCCAGTTTGTACAAGCCGGACAGGCTCTGATGGTGATTACACAAAACAGGAAACTTACTCTTCGGGCTGATGTCCCTCAAAAGGACTATGCCCGGCTACCGAGTGTTTTTTCAGCCAATTTCATCACTCCTTACGATCAACAGGTGCACTCAGTTGATAATCTGGAAGGCCGAAAGATTACCTTCGGGAAGTCGACGCTCGACAAAACCTTCTTCACCCCGGTCTATTTCGAGGTCATCAACACCGAAAACCTGATTCCCGGTTCATACGTGGAAGTTTACCTGAAAGCCGGTTCCTTCCAAAATGCACTCACCGTTCCTCTTTCCGCTTTGATGGAAGAACAGGGAAATTTCTACGTCTTTATACAAAAAGGCGGAGAGCAATATGTCAAACGTTACATTACTCCCGGACGAAATGATGGAGAACGGCTCGAAGTTCTATCCGGTCTGGAAGCGGGTGAACGAGTAGTAGCTCAGGGTGCTTACCGTGTCAAACTGGTTTCCATGAGCGGAACTGCCCCGGCACATAACCATAATCACTAACCTCCTGAACTCATTCGCATGCTAAATAAAATCATACGATTCTCGTTACATAACCGATTGCTCATCATCGTTGGGGCGCTGTTGCTAATGCTGGTCGGTTATTATTCTGTCCGGCAGATGGAGGTGGACGTCTTTCCCGACCTGAATGCTCCTACGGTTGTGGTGATGACAGAAGCACATGGCATGGCTCCGGAAGAAGTGGAACAGCTTGTCTCCTTCCCTATCGAAACAGCCATTAATGGAGCGACCGGATTACGCAGAGTACGTTCCTCTTCGGCCATGGGCTTTTCCATTGTCTGGGCCGAATTCGACTGGGGTATGGATGTATACAATGCCAGGCAGGTAGTTGCTGAAAAGTTAATGACCATCCGCGACCGGTTTCCCAAAGGTGTTGGAAGTCCGACACTGGCTCCGCAATCATCGCTCATGGGCGAAATCATGGTCTTTACTATGACAGCCGATTCAACCTCACCAATGGAGTTGCGCACACTTGCCGACTGGCAGGTACGTCCGCGTATTCTCTCGGTGGGTGGAGTAGCACAAGTGACTACCATCGGTGGTGAATACAAGGAATACCAGATTCTGGTCAACCCGGAAAAGCTACGCTATTATGGTATCCGGTTCGATGAGTTGATGGAATTACTGAACGGTTACAACGACAATGTACCCGGTGGTTTCATTGAAGAATATGGGAATAACTATATCGTTAGAGGTATTGGACGTTCCAACCAGGTAGGTGAACTGGGCAATACGGTTATCCGTGTAGCCAATGGATTTCCGGTAAAACTGTCGGACGTAGCAGAACTTCGAATCGGACCGGCACCCAAAATTGGAGATGCTTCCTATAAAGCAAGAAAAGCGGTTGTATTGACGGTTTCAAAGCAACCCAATGTTAACACGAGGGAATTGTCAGACAATATCAATCGTGAACTGGCAGCTATCGCGAAAACACTCCCTCCGGATGTGAAAATTCATACTGATGTCTTTTCGCAACGGAGCTTTATCGATACGTCAGTCAGCAATGTGGAGCGGGCCCTAATGGAAGGTGCCATATTTGTGGCTATTATCCTCGCGCTCTTCCTAATGAACTACCGAACAACACTTATTTCGCTGGCAGCAATCCCTCTTTCCCTTCTAATGTCCGTTATCGTGATGAAACTAATGGGTTACACAATCAATACCATGGTTTTAGGAGGTATGACCATTGCCATTGGTTCGTTGGTGGACGATGCCATCATCGATGTGGAAAATGTGTATAAGCGATTACGGGAAAACATCCGGTTCCCGAAGAAGAATCGACGCAAATCGCTGAAAGTTATCTACGATGCTTCGATCGAAATCCGGGCATCCATCATGAATGCTACCCTCATTATTATCGTGGCATTTATTCCACTCTTTTTCCTGAGCGGAATGGAAGGACGTATGCTGCGACCATTGGGTGTTGCTTACATTATTTCCTTGTTTTCATCGCTGGTGGTAGCCATTACGGTTACGCCTGTTCTTTCCAGTTTGCTGCTCGTAAACCGGAAGCGACTGAAGAAACACAGCAAAGGAAGCTGGCTCGAAACGAAAACAGTGGAATGGTACCGAACGGCCATTATTCAGGTAATGCGGGCCAAAAATCTGACCATCGGTCTTTCCGTTGTACTTTTCATTATCGCTTTGATTTTCCTGTCACAGTTTGGCGGCAGCTTCCTTCCTCCTTTCAATGAAGGAACATTAACCATCAACGTAGCTTCGATGCCGGGAATTTCGCTGGCTGAATCGGATAAAATCGGACGTGAGGCAGAAGAACTACTTCTTACCGTTCCCGAGATTCAGGTTACCGAACGTCGAACGGGACGGGCCGAGTTGGCCGAACATGCCTTTGGTACCAATGTTTCCGAAATCGATGCGCCATTCCAACTAAAAAATCGTTCGCGTGATGCATTCCTGACGGAAGTACGGCAAAAACTGAATACGTTGCCCGGCGTCTCTATCGAAGTCGGACAGCCTATCAGCCACCGCATCAATCATATGCTTTCCGGTTCACGCGCCGACATCGCCATCAGCATTTATGGCACCAGCCTCCCGGAAATGCACGATCTGGGCGAACGCATCAAGTCGCTGATGGTCGGAATTGAAGGTGTAGCTGACCCGTTTGTGGAACAACAAATCGAAATTCCGCAAATCCGCATCCGCCCGAAAAGGGAAATGCTGGCTCGCTACGGCATCCCGATGAAACAATTCAACCGGTTTGTAGATGTAGCTTTCGCCGGAGAAAAAATGGGTGACGTTTTCGAAAAAGAACGCTCTTTCAACCTGGTACTCCGCTTCGACAATGAACATCGCGGCAGCGTGGATGCCATCCGGAATGCGCTTATCGATGCCGGAGACGGGCGGAAAGTACCGCTTTATTATGTGGCAGATGTTAGTTCAGAGTCTGGCCCCAACACCATCAACCGGATGAATGTGCAACGAAAACTGGTGGTTTCCTGCAATGTGGCCAACCGGGACCTCAACTCTGTGGTGAAAGACATTCGCAGCAAAGTAGAACAGGAAATCGTTCTGCCCGAAGGTTACCACGTAGAATATGGCGGTCAGTTTGAGAGCGCCGCTGATGCACAACGTAAGCTGTTGCTGGCGTCATTATTTGCGTTGCTGGTTATCTACCTGCTGCTCTACCAGGAATTTAAAGACATGCGGGTAACCAGCATCATTCTGCTGAATCTTCCACTCGCACTCATTGGAGGTGTCATGGCCGTCGCTTTCACCTCAGGCGTGATGAGCATTCCAGCTATCATCGGATTCATCACGTTGTTTGGCATTGCTACACGAAACGGTATTCTTTTGGTTTCCCGCTATCAGGCCCTGAAGAAAGAAGGTGTTGGACTTTATCGGCGTATCGTAAAGGGCTCGGCCGATCGTTTGAATCCGATCCTCATGACGGCACTAACAGCAGCATTGGCTTTAATACCGCTGGCGGTTAACGGCGATCTTCCGGGAAACGAAATTCAAAGTCCAATGGCCATCGTTATTCTGGGTGGACTACTCACCTCAACATTGCTGAATATTTTTGTAATTCCGGTGGTCTATTTCCGGTTAAACCGGAAGGAAATAAATCAGGAGGAAAAAAGATGAAAACCATGATCTTGAAAACGAAATATATTGCGAAAATCATACTCCTTTCCATACTGATTTTTGCAGATTATCCGGTTATTGCTCAAAACGAACTCCAGCAATTACTTCAGGCAGCCGAAGAAGCTAACCCAAACCTGGAAGCCGGGAGAAAACTGAAAGAGGCACAACAGTGGGAATACCGGACTGGTCTGACGCCTTCGGATCCGGAAGTTGAATTTAGCTTCATGCCGGGGAATTCGGACAAACTGGGTAACAAGAAACTTTTTTCAGCAACCCAAAGTCTCGATTTTCCATTAGTATATCACTACCGAAACAAACTAGCCGGAAGTCAATCGGAGATAGCAGAATTTGATTTTCTCAACTTCCGCCAACAGCTGTTGCTCGAAACCCAGCTGACTTACTATGAGTTAGTCTACCAGAAAAAGCGGGATCGTTATTTGACGGATCGGGTGCAAAACACGGTAAAACTGCACGAGTCGCTGGTAAGGAAAATGGATAAAGGAGAAGCTACCATTTTGGAAGTAAATAAGGCCCGTATTCAACGCATCGAACTGGAAAACCAACTAACGCTCATCCGGGCAAACGAGCAACAGCTGGTGGAAAAACTAACCTGGCTTTGTGGTGATTCTTTGCCTCCGTTATCGCAGTTTTCCTACCGAGATGAAATCCTTCCTGAACGGGATACGCTGTTTAGCGGCGTAATTCGGTCGCGTCCGGATCTTCTTTCGGCGAAAGCCGGAAAAACCGTAGCGGAAGAAGCTAGAAAACTGGCTGGTGCAAAAGGATTGCCTAAACTCATTGTCGGATATGAGTCGGAAACGATTCCCGGCGAACAATATGGCGGTCCGAAAGTAGGAATTTCCATTCCGTTATGGTCTAATAAAAACAATGTAAAACGAGCCAAAGCGCAGCAGGAATGGGCCGTAGTTCAATACGCCGGAAAAGTAAAACAAGTTGGGTTTGAATTGGAACGTGCCTACAGTCAGGTGGAATCGTTACAAAAGTCGGTGGAGAATTACCGGAGAGGACTCAAAGAAATGGCAAGTATGCAATTACTGAATAAGTCGCTGCAGCTCGGACAAATCTCGATCATTAATTATGTGACAGAGATGAACTATTACATAGGAGCCTATGAGAATTTTCTGAGTGCCGAACACGACTATTATAAGGCATTGGCTGCGCTGATGCGCTACCGATTATAATCCATATTGAAATTACTACAAAGGAAAATCAGGAATCGATTCTGAAAAATATATGATAGTTGAATTCCCCCAGGTCTAGTTGCCTGTGGGGAATTCACTATTTTAATGTGGTTACAATCTTCGTGACAAGTTCACTGAACCTTTTCATATCGGTATCGGGCATGATTTCCATCAACTGCGCTTCGCATTCTTGTCTTCCTTTGTCAATCTGCGCCTTCACATGTTTACCTTTTTCTGTCAGGTTCAGTGTAATGGCTCTCCGATCATTTGGATCCACTTCGCGTAGTAAAAATCCGTTGTTTACCAGTTTATCTACTACCCTGCTTACGCGAGAAGGTGACAAATCCATATTCTTGGCCAATTCAGGACTACTTATTTTTTCGCAATTATCCAGTGCCGAGAAGAACAGTAATTCCGATTGAGAAAGTTCCAAATCGTCCATCAAACGCTGATCAACCGAAGCACATTTACGCCTCAGTTCATAAATCATAAACATGATTCCATTCTCGTTTTCCATTGTATTTCAGTTTTTTCGATTCTTTTCCGGATACAAAAATACAAATAAAGCAAATATTTACAAGCACATTTATTGCTATCGGCAATTTTTTTCTCTAAAAAATTTGTTTTTTCAAAATCACTACTTATTTTTGCATCGAAACTTTTGCTAATGGCAATATTTGAAACAAACAATATTTAGAAACCAAAAAAAGAAAACAAAATGGCTTTGGAATTTTTAACAAAAGAGACCTTTAAATCAAAAGTATTTGATTTCGAAAATAATAAGGATTGGAAATTTGAAGGTAGCGTACCTGCTATCATCGACTTTTATGCCGACTGGTGTAATCCTTGTAAAATGGTAGCTCCTATTCTGGAAGAACTTCAGGAAGAGTATGGCGAAGAAAAACTGAAAATTTACAAAATTGACACGGAAGATCAGCGCGAACTGGCTGCAATGTTTGGAATCCAGAGTATTCCGTCACTGCTTTTTGTTCCGGTTGAAGGTCAGCCTCAGATGGCTATGGGCGCACTTCCGAAAGACACTTTTGTACAGGCCATCAGCGACGTACTCAAAGTAGAAGCTAACTAATATAAGCAGCACTTTTTTATGAAGCATGAAATAGGAATTTCCTGGAAAGAAGGCATGGCGTTTGAAGCCGAAGTCAATGGGCATAAAATCATGATGGACGCGGACGAGACAGTCGGAGGTAAAAATCTGGGCCCACGTCCGAAACCATTCATGCTGACTGCCCTGGCCGGTTGTACCGCTATGGATGTCATTTCCATTCTGAAAAAAATGCGGGTTACCCCCGATAATTTTGATGTAAAAGTAGAAGGAGAATTGAGCGAAGAGCATCCGAAGGTTTATACCAGTATGCACATCACTTATCAATTCTGGGGAGAAGATTTGCCAATGGAAAAGCTTGAAAAAGCAATAGATCTTTCACAGGATCGGTATTGCGGTGTATCGGCTATTTACCGGAAGGCATTGCCCATTACATCATCTATTGAGGTGAATCCCGAAAAGTAAATAACTGTTACAGAAAAATCGCACCCCGGTCCGCTTGGATCGGGGTTTTTTATTTCATACGGAACCATCCTGCCAAAGTATTTCCACTCCAATTATCCCAATGATATTCATTGGGTTCATCATTCGGTTTTTACTTCTATTGATTTTTTTATTTTGAATGTGTACATTTTCGACATATTATTATTATTTTATGATGCGAAAATATATTTCCATGTTGTATCTGTAATTTTGTTGAAGAAAGGCTCGGGTAAGCAACTGATTTTTAAGCTTTTCACTCAACACAATACTTTCTAAACCATTTATTATGTTGCAGAAAAAAATCTTCCTCGATGAATCGGAAATGCCACGGCAATGGTATAACCTGGCGGCTGATTTAAAATTGAGTCCTCCACTCGGACCAGACGGAAAACCGATTTCTCCTGAAATGCTGGCACCTGTTTTTCCAATGAATATTATTGAGCAGGAAGTTAGTACTCAGCGCTGGATCGATATTCCTGAAAAAGTTCTGGAAATGCTTTCCATCTGGCGCCCCAGTCCGCTGGTTCGCGCTTATGCATTGGAAAAAGCGTTGGGTACGCCCGCTAAAATTTATTACAAAAATGAGAGTGTGTCTCCGGCAGGAAGTCACAAGCCCAACACTGCCGTTGCTCAGGCTTACTACAACAAGGAGTTTGGAATCAAACGCATCACTACCGAAACCGGTGCCGGACAATGGGGCAGCGCGCTCTCGTTCGCCTGTTCATTGCTTGGACTCGAGTGCAAGGTATTTATGGTCAGGGTAAGCTTTGACCAGAAACCTTTCCGGCAGATGATGATGAATACCTGGGGTGGAACCTGTATTCCCAGCCCAAGCATGGAAACAGCTGCCGGTCGTGCTGTACTCGAAAATGACCCGGATACACCAGGAAGTCTGGGAATCGCCATATCAGAAGCCATTGAAGCAGCAGTGACCGATCCAACTGGACAAACCCGCTATTCACTTGGTTCTGTGCTCAATCATGTCATGTTACATCAAACCATTATCGGTTTAGAAACCAAAAAGCAACTGGCCAAAGTAGGCATAAAGAAACCGGATGTAATTATCGGATGCTGCGGAGGTGGAAGTAATTTTGCAGGTCTCTCCTTCCCATTTGTCAACGATAAAATAAATGGCGCCGACATCGAAATCATTGGTGCCGAACCAGCTTCGTGTCCCACGCTTACCAAAGCACCATTTCTATACGATCACGGCGATATTGCTAAAATGACCCCACTTCTTCCAATGCATAGTTTGGGACATTCCTTTATCCCTGCTCCTATTCACGCGGGTGGTCTCAGGTACCACGGAATGGCACCGTTGGTGAGCGCTGCTGTAGAAGCAGGTTTGGTTAGTCCGGTATCGCTGCACCAAAACGAGTGCTATAATGCTGGAGTCCTCTTCGCCAAAACAGAAGGCATTATCCCGGCACCGGAAACCAACCACGCCATCGCTGCTACCATTCGGGAAGCTTTGAAAGCAAAAGAAGAAGGCAAAGAGAAGACCATCGTTTTCAACTTTTCCGGACACGGATTGATGGACCTAGTAGGTTATGACAAATACCTCCACGGACAACTTACCGATTACGAATTGCCCGACGAGGAGATTGCCAAACTTGTTGAACCGTTGAAAGATTATCCAAAACCATAATACTGTTGAAAGAGAGGTAAGCAATGCCTCTCTTTCTTTTTTCACTCTAAATTCCCACTTTTCTTCTGCTTTTATTTCTCCATTAACAGGAAAATTGCTGACAGATGACATTGTCTCCGTCTGATTCTTTCGTTAAGTTCGTATTATGCCGAAATCCAACCATAGCCAATAATATAAACTTTAGGAACCGGTGTATCCGGAAAACCATAAAACGAACGAAATTCAGATGAAGACCGACATTGAAATTGCACACTCCGTGACCATGAAGCCCATTGCATCCATTGCAGAAAAACTGGGCATCGAATTCGACGATTTGGAACTTTATGGGAAATACAAAGCGAAAATTCCCCTTCGATTTATCGACAAGGAGATAGTTAAACAACGAAAGCTCATTTTAGTATCTGCCATTTCACCTACACCGGCCGGTGAAGGAAAAACTACTGTTTCCATTGGTCTGGCGCAAGCAATGAATAGAAGAAACTACCATACAACAGTTGTGCTAAGAGAACCTTCACTCGGTCCGGTTTTCGGTATTAAAGGTGGAGCGACCGGCGGTGGTTGGTCGCAGGTATTACCCATGGAGGATATTAACCTGCATTTTACCGGCGACTTCTCAGCAGTGGAAAAAGCTCACAATCTATTGGCGGCTTTGATTGACAATAACCTTCAAAACAAGGAATTCTCGCTCGGTCTCGATCCGCGAACAGTGGAATGGAAGCGTGTGATGGACATGAATGACCGGGCACTCAGGCAGTTGGTGGTTGGGTTAGGAGGAACCAGCTCTGGCATCCCTCGAGAAACAGGCTTCGATATAACAGCTGCCTCTGAAATTATGGCCATTTTATGTCTTGCCGATAATTTTGAGGATCTGAAACAACGTCTGGGGAATATTTTCATTGGATTTACCTACAGCGGAGAACCAATTTATGCGCGCGATTTGAAAGCACAGGGTGCTATGGCTGCCTTGCTGAAGGATGCCATCAAACCCAACCTTGTACAGACAATCGAAGGCACACCTGCCATTATTCACGGTGGACCATTCGCCAATATCGCACAGGGAACCAATTCCATTATCGCCACGCGAATGGGGCTTTCATTATCGGATTATGTGGTTACTGAAGCCGGTTTCGGTTTTGACTTAGGAGCCGAAAAATTCATCGATATCAAATGCCGTTACGGCGATTTGCAACCTTCGGCAGTTGTTTTGGTGGCTACAGTTCGTGCATTGAAATACCACGGAGGTGCTTCGCTCGATTCGTTGAAGGAAGAAAACCTGGAAGCTTTGAAGAAAGGGTTCGCGAATCTGGAAAAGCACATTGAAAA
>ENA-ORXD01000418-ORXD01000418.1-sediment-metagenome-genome-assembly--contig:-NODE-418-length-55556-cov-8.356820_pt1 | contig 55556 bp, 35 predicted proteins | sample MGYA00237862_ERZ511471 | MGnify/ENA metagenome assembly ERZ511471
ACTCTTGGCGTAACATGTTGGACCAGTTCAAGAACAAAATCATTCAGCGTGAGAAGGCAAACGATCATGCCGCTTTCGTAATAATAGGTTTTCTTGTGCGTAAAGCCAAACAGTTTTGTGTAAAAGTTCTTAGAACACTCCACATCCGTCACATCGATATTGCTATGATTTACACCGATGACCATAATACGAACCCCTCCTAAAATCTATTAGACGAACATCCTATAAGAATATGATGTCTAGTCTTGCAAACATATTGAGCCATCGTCATGTTAAGTCCTCGCCTTGGAAATATTCGGCGCTCATGAACAGGTTTACGACGCGGGGCGCAGGGTTTTGCCTCATCATTCCCCCAGCAAAATCGAATGGATCTCCAGGCCGTAGCGCCGGACCAGATCCAGCTTGGCCTGCTTGTAGGCCTCCGGCTGCCCCTTCTGGGTGGTGCGGTCCACATACTTGCGGGCCAGCTCGTCGGTGATGACGTCCAGCAGCAGCTCCGCCAGCAGCAGGCGGGCCCCATCCTTGAAATGGCCCTGGCCGTTGACATAAAGCCGCACCGTGGGGGCCTCCGTGTTGATGATGATCAGCCTTTCCTCCGGCAGATACACTGCCCGGTCCAGGTCGTTGTCCAGATTCCGCAGCTCATAGCCGGCGAAAACGTCAATGGAATTGTCCATATTCCAGGGGACGCTGGGCTTGCCGGAGACGTTGCCGAAGCCGGTTCCCGAGGCGTTTTCCGCAATGACGATTTCCGCCATCGCCCGATAGTCCCCGGTGGCCACCTCGATGGACCCCTTGGCGCCGATCTGGCTGCCGGTGACCGTCCATTCCAGGTGGCCGTCCTCCGGCAGATCCGCCACCATCAGCCCGGTGATGAAGGGCTCGATGCGGATGCTGTCCGGCAGCTGATAATGGATGGACAGCAGCTCATGATCCTGGATCTGACTGCGGTCCGCGATCATCCGGACGTGGAAGGGATGGTCAAACTTCCGGTAATAGAAGGGCGTGGTGAAACGAAGCACCGCAGGCCTGCCGGTGTCGTATTGGCCGTAACGGCCGGTGCCGGGCCCCGGCGGCATGATGATGCCCAGATCTTCCACGGCGATCTGGTTCATCCGCTGCAGGACCTGTTTGATCATATTGCGGGTGCGCATGGAGGTTTTGGCGTAGTCCACATGGCTGAGGCGAATTTGCTCACTTTTCACAAAGCTGGCGATCATGCTGCTGACCGCTTCGCCGAAGGCCGCCACGAAGGGGTTCTTCACATTGAGGCCTTCCCGTTCATCGCTGATGATGGGCTGCCCCTTGGCCAGCATGGCGGCCAGACCAGGGCAGTGGACGGTGCCGAAAAGGTATTCGGTGCCCAGCTGGTTTTCGTAATGGAAAAACTGGCAGTCGAAGACAGCGGTGCCGGAGATGATCAGCAGGCCGTTGGTCCGTTCGTCGCCCTTCAGCACCAGATCCGCGTCCAGGGCTTTTTTCAGGGTCAGGTCGAAGGCGTATTGCGTGCCTTGGTACAGGAAGCTGCCGGGGGCATCCGGTCCCAGCAGCATCACGGAGCCGGGTTCCTCATAGGCCAGGGGCAGCGGGGTTTGGCGGCTTTTGGCCTGATTCAGATTGACGATGCTGACCTGGCGCCGCCGCAGGACATCCCTCAGATAGATGTTGTTGGTGATGGAGAAGACGAGAGAGTTGAAATAGGGGATGTTGGTCTGGGGATTTTCAATGACGATGGTCACCTGGGTGCCGTTGCCTTCGGGCGGAATGCCCAGGCGGGCGTAGTCCTTCTCCTGGGCGGGCCGGTCCTGGTCTCCGTCATCAAAGAGATAGGCACCGTTTTCGTCGGTGAAAAGATCAACCCGGCTGAAGCGGCCCTTGTCGATGGTTTCGATCCAGCCGTGGCCCAGGCCGTAGATGGCCTGTTTCAGACCCCGGCCGAAATAGCCGCGGCCGCCGGCAATGCCCCGGGCCATTTGGCTGTAGGCCCCGCCATAGGACAGGATGGAATGCAGCTGCTGGAAGGACATGCCCTCGGCCTGGTCGGCTACGATGAGCACGGCACCGCTTTGGTGGCGTTCATAGCGGATGGTCATGGTACCGCTGACCGGCAGCTCTGCCTGCTCCATGCGGCTGTAGCTGTCGTCGCTGTTGGTGATCAGCTCCACGATGGCTTTTTCCACCGAGGCAAAGCGTCGGGAGTCGATGTCGATGACCCGTTGATCCACCGGCAATTTGAAAATGGCCATGGTTTCATCCTCCTCGCATTGGGGGAATGGGGTTTGGTTTTATTGTAGCATAAAGAATCAGAAGATTCGAATAGATTGCGATGCGGAGTGGTGGATGGGAAAGAAAAACGCAAGCCCTATGGCGAGGGCTTGCGGGAGCGGTCAGCCGGTGATTTCTTTGCCTTCCAGCATCCGGTCGTCATAATAGATTTTGGACATCATGCACAGTATCTTTTTCTCAAAGACGCAGCGGATGAGGTGCCCCTCATGTTCGGTTTTAAGCTCCATGGACTTGCCTTTGAATTTCAGGTCCTGGCAGGTGTCCACGACGTTGCCGTCCACCACCAGTTCGATTTTTTGATGGCTGTTGCGAACCTCGATTTTCGTGCCTTTGTACTCCGTTTTCCATGCGATCATTGGTTGATGGCCTCCTTGTTGGGATTTTTTCTATTGCTTCTGCAGGATGGCATTGAGCCATTTTTCGTCTTCGCGGCCGGGGCGAACGTCGGTGGTGATATGGGTTTCGATGATGCTGAAGCCCTTGGTTTTCTGGAGCAGTGCCTCAAGCCGGGCCTCGTCCAGGTCGGTGAAATATCGACCGTTGCGCTCGCCAGAGAAGGTGCCGTACTTGGCGGACAGGTACAGATAGCCATTGGCTTTGAGGGCGGTGTGCAGTTTATCCAGGATGGCCGGCAGCTCCTCGTAGGGGACATGGAGCAGGGAGGAGCAGGCCCAAATGCCGTCGAAGCGGTCCACGTCGTCGATGTCCTGAAAAAGCATGCATTCCACCGGCTGTCCGATTTGCGCTGCGGCTATTTTACACAATGCCTCGGAGCCATCGATGGCGCAGACCTGATAGCCCTGGGAAAGGAAATACAGGCTGTCCCGGCCGGAGCCGCAGCCAAGGTCCAGGATGGCGGCGCCGGGCTTGACGTATTTTTGGAAGAAGGCATAGAGGCCGGAAACGTCGGCGCTGAGGGTGCCTTCCACAAAGGCTTTGGCGTTGTCGTTGTAATATTGGAGGGTATTGTCCATATGATTCTCCTCGGAATATACTTAGAATGCGGTGGGGCCGGTCTGGGGCGTTTCCCAGCGGTGGATCAAAAGGTCGATGGACCTTTTGTCCATGTTGTTTAGGAATTTTATTCTGTCCGGCGGGGTTTGGCCGGTTTGGTTCATGATGGTTTCCCGCAGGGGATGGTGGCTGCTGACCAGGAATTCGTTGCGCCGATGAAGGCGTTCTAGGTATTTGAGGGCCGGGATCCGTGCGAATTTTCCGTTGGGGCCGCGGTTGCAGTTTGGGCAGCTGAGCACCAGATTCCAGACACCATTGAAATTGATCTGAGGATGAAAGGGCTGTAAGATATAGGGATAAAAATGATCCACGTCACAGGTGAAATGGGGGGAGCCGTGGATGGCGATGTCGCCGAAGCAATAGAAGCATTTCCCTTTTTTGGTAGCCGTTCAAGGCACTGACGGCTGAGGTGACCTGCTTCCGGCGAAGTTTGTCGTCGATGAACAGCAGTTTGTTTTGGCCGTCGTACTGGACATTGAGCAGATTCCTTGAAACGCCAAGCTCCCAGGCGGTTTCCACCAGATTCCAGCGGGATTCGGCTTCAGAGGAGAAATCAATGAAGGCCTGTGATTCACTGAGTCTGAATAGATCATCGGTCAGGATGATTTTTTTGCTGCGGTTCGAGTAGTCCTTGGTGTAGAACTGAATCGGTATGGGATCGTCATTGACGATGTGAAAAGCATCAATGACATTATTAAACCCTTTTTTGCGCGTGACTTCAAGCAATTCTTCTTTGGAAATTGCGCCTTCGTTGAAGGCTTGGCAGGAATCCAGGAATTGGCTGGTGCTGCTGGTGGCCTGTTTGGGCGCGGTCTTCAGGTGTTCGCAGAGGTTGCGGGAAAAGGGCTCCGCCAAAGCCTCCAGGGATATTTCGGATTGGCCAGAAGAGATGATTTCCAGCAAGGATTTTGCCAAGGCGAATTTGTAGGAGGCCACGTTCCGTCCAAACAGAATGATGGAACGCCAATAGGAGTCCAGGGACGGGGAGGTGTTTTGGAAGGTCAGGATCTCGTTCATTGCTGCGTGCCCCGCTTATATTGAAATTATGTCAACATAAGTATAGCATCGATTGCTGGGAGAGGTTTTTTTATTACTAAAAATCCGTCAAATGAAAACATAATTTCATCCAGCACAAATTGATAAGAACCGATTCAATATGTCTAAGATTATATTTTGCTTTAATGTTGATATCAGAAGATTTGTGATAAAATAGATAATGTGATTTTAAATTCAAAGAAATTGATTGACGATTGGGCAGACGGCGGCAAGAGTGCTGAGATAGAATAAGCTTCCGATGACAATAGGTCAAAGGGGCATGTAAGTAGGTGATAAACATTATGGATATTAATATGCCTTATAACGGCACCCTGACTGCTGAGCAGTTCCTCTTTTATGAGATGAGAATTGTATCGAAGCAATATCTCGAAAAAAAATCAATTGAAGAGATTATTGCATATATCAAGCGGGATAATTTGTTCCAATACCCAACTGAACGCATGATCATAAGGATCGCACGTGCTTGTCACAAGCGGCTCGTAGCACTTGATAACGAGAAACTGGTTTATGAGGTGGCAAACGCACCCGTTGGAGTAGCAAAGCAGATTAATCTCTATGCAATGATGCGCTACAACCGCCTTGTTCGTGAGTTTATGGAAGGACTAATTGGTGAGAAGTACCGCCAACATGACTTCTCTTACACGAAGAAGGATATCAACGTATTTTTCTCCCGCTTGCAGGAACAGAACGATGACGTAGCAGCGTGGAGCGAACAGACTATTATGAAATTAAAACGGGTGCTTACCAAGTGCCTGATTGAAACGGAAATGCTTGACAGCGTCAGGGATACTGCGCTGAATCCCATCTTCATAAGTAGTGAACTGGAAACTGGCATCCGTGAAAATAACGACTTGACCGCGCTTGCCGCGTTCAACTGTTTTAGGTAGGAGCGTGACTATGGCAGACATCAAAAAAGAACTTGATAGAATCAAAGGACGCATTTCTGATGCGAACTTCCTTGCCAACAAAGGGCTTTCCAACGAGGTGGGGATTCATGTCTTCAAGTATGAGCCGCAATACGAACTCATTGTCCGCGACTACATTGAACGGCTTGTAAATACACCGTCCGACGACTATAGGGTCATTGAGCGGGATATGTATAAAATCATGCTTGAAATATTGGACGAAAGACGTGTACTTGGCTCTGTGCCGGGGCTGGAAGAGAAAAAAGGCAAGGGCTACCTTCTCGCTCAGTTACAGAAGATAGCCACACAGGAAGCGTTCCTGGCCAAGATGAAGTATGAACCGCACAAGCGCGGCGATGTGCTGTTTTTGACGGGCATCGGAAAAGTTTACCCTTTTATGAGATCACACAAAATGCTCGACTGTATGCAGCAGGTATTCTCGGATATACCAATTGTGATGTTCTATCCTGGAGAATTTAATGGGCAAAGCTTAATCTTATTCGAGAAATTCCATGACGGGAATTATTATAGGGCATTCAATCTACTTTGACCGGAGGGAAAGCATATGAAGATTCAGAGTATGTTCCAAAAGAATATCAACCGTGATATCAACGGTGTTATCAAGGTGGCACAGGACGATGAGCAGAGTCTCGTGCAGGAACTTGGCGAATACATCATCACCAAGGAACTCCGCCGCCATTTCAATACTTTCTTCAATAACTACTCGAAAGCCATCGACCACCCGACGGATAAAATCGGGGTTTGGATTTCGGGTTTCTTTGGAAGTGGTAAATCCCACTTCCTTAAAATTCTATCCTACCTTCTGTCGAATGCTAAAGTTGGCGACAGAACGGCAGTAGATTTCTTTAAAGATAAGTTTGACGATCCTATGATGTATGCTACAGTCGTCCGCTGCACGAATATTCCCACGGAGTCTATCCTCTTCAATATTGATATCGAGGGACCCATTAACAAAGACAAAACTGCAGTCCTAAGGGTTTTTGCCAAGGTGTTTTACAACCATCTTGGTTTTTACGGCGAGGATTTGAAAATAGCGAAACTGGAACGCCACGTGGATATGCGCGGCAAGACCGATGCTTTCCGCAAGGAGTTTGAGGAAGTTAACGGCGCACCATGGGTAGAATCCAGAGCTTCCTATGCATTTTTTGAGGACGACATCGTGTCCGTCCTGCAAAGTGTCCTTGGAATGAGTGAGACCGCCGCCCGCAACTGGTTCAATGGCGAAGAAAACGGAGATATGAGTATTAAGCAACTCGTGGAGGAAATCAAAGAATACGTCGATTCCAAAGGTAAGGACTTCCGACTCCTGTTCTGTGTGGACGAGGTTGGCCAGTACATCGGCGATGATGGCAACCTGATGATTAATCTTCAGTCTATCGTTGAGGAACTCGGAAGCAAGTGCCGAGGAAAAGTCTGGGTGATGGTCACAAGCCAAGAAGCTATCGACTCAGTGGTGAAAATAAGTGGAGATGACTTCTCCAAAATTCAAGGTCGTTTCAACACACGTCTTTCATTATCCTCTGCTTCGGTGGATGAGGTAATAAAAAAACGTATCCTTGAAAAGACCACGGATGCCGACCAGCTTCTCCGTATGGTCTATGACAAGGAACACGCAGTATTAAAGAACCTCTTTACTTTTAGCGAGGCAGTACTCGACATCAAAGGCTATGCTAGTGGAGCGGAATTCTCTGCAACCTATCCCTTCGTGCCGTATCAGTTCATCATTATCCAAAAGGTACTCGCTGAAATCCGCAAGCACGGTAATTCGGGCAAACACTTATCCGGCGGTGAGCGCTCCATGCTCTCCGGTTTCCAAGAGGCAGCGCAGAAAGTACAGGGCAAAGACGAAAACGCACTTGTACCATTTTCGCAGTTCTATGATACTGTGCATACCTTCCTTGAAAGTCCGATACGTCGGGTAATCGACCGCTGCCAGACTGCAGCAGATAAACATGACGGGTTGGAGCAGCGTGATGTGAGCGTTTTGAAATTGCTCTACCTCATTCGCTATATTGATGATATCAAGGCAAACATAGACAATATTGCCATTTTAATGGTGGATGACATCCGCACGGACAAGATAACACTGAGACGCGAAATTGCTGAATCTCTGGAGCGTTTGGAGCGTCAGAACTACGTCGCACGAAATGGCGACAATTACTCATTCCTGACCGATGAGGAGCAGGATATTGCCATTGACATCCGCAATACCTCTGTGGACAGCGCGACTATCGTTCAGAGTATTGGTCAGACAATTTTCAGTGAACTCTATCCGTCCAAAAAGTACAAATACAATAAATATGACTTCGCTTATGACCAGTACATCGACGAAACCATTGTCGGTGCTGCACAGGGCGGGGTTCGCTTGCGTTTTGTGACCGTGGCGAGCGACTACTACAATGTTTCCGAACAGAAGCTGATCATGGATTCACAGGCCAACAACGAAGCGATTATCCTTCTGTCTAATGAAGTCCAGTATTTCGAGGAACTCGAAACAGCTGCGAAAATTCGTAAATACATCAAGCAGAAGAACGTGTCCCAGTTGCCAGAAAGCATTCAGGATATAATTCGAAAGCGTCAGGCACAAGCCCGCACTCTGGAAGAGAGTGCAAAGGTTCAGATTGACAAGGCTATCGTTGGCGGTGATTTCTTCATTTACGGCGAAAAGATAGAAATAAAATACGGTGATGCCAAGAGCAAGCTAGACGAAGCTTTGAAGCAACTGATAGAGAGCGTCTACTCCAAGTTGAATCTCGTGAACACCTTTTACGATAGCGACGCAGATATTCTGACCATACTCAACAGTGAAGCGTATCAAGGCGGTTTTGCCGGATTGGGTGGCAATAATGAGTTTGCCTTGAACGAAATAAGCCAGTGGCTTGAGGAACGCCACATGAGCCACGTCCCCGTGTCGATGGGCGACGTGCAGCGCCGCTATCAGACGATACCTTACGGTTGGAGAGAAATTGACATCGCTGCGCTTGTGGCAAGGCTTATCGTTACACAGAAGATAGAAATCCGATATGGTGGTGCGGTCGTAGGCAAGGATGATAAAAATCTCGTCCGCTACCTCCGCGTGAAGTCTGAAGTTGACAAGGCGAGTGTGAGCCGTAGGATCGCTCCCTCTGAGGACGATATGCGAAAAACCGTCAAGTTCTTGCGTGAATGGCTCGGACAAATGAGCATCGCAGAAGATGAGGATGGCCTGGTGGCGTTTGTCAAAGACACTCTGTCCACAAAACTTGGGCGATACGAAACTCTGCTCAACGAATATAGCCACGACCGATATCCACAAAAGGACGTCGTGCAAAACGCCCGTGACCTAATGGCAGGTGTCCTCTCACAGAAGAATGACAATGTGGCTCTCTTAAAACGACTTCTTGCCAAACAAGATGACCTGCTCGATGCGACTGACGATATGGAAGAAATTGAAACCTTTTTCAAGTCCCAACGCACGATTTTCGATTCTGCAAGGATACTGCAAAAAAGTTTACAAGATGAACGGGACTACTTCGTTACTGACGCTGACACCACCTATAAAATCGGCGAGGTTTCCGCTATCCTTGGTATGGCGAAGCCATACACAAGAATCAAAGATCTCTCTGACCTGATGCAGTCTATCAAGACCTCCTACGGCATCCTTTTGGAGCAAAAGAAGGAGGAAGTGCGCGGCATCATTACTCTGTGCATGGGCGATGTCCATACACTTGCGGGTGTTGGCAGCAAAGCGAACGAAGAGGTGCGAAAAGCTGACGACCGATTTAGCGAATACAAGCAGAAAGTTGCTGAAGCTACAAGCCTTACTGTGCTTGACGCGACGATTACCCAGTTGCAAAACTACAAAGACCAAGTTTGTAAGTGGATTGAATCTATCCTCCACGAGACTCCACCGCTTCCTGGTGAAGAGAAGCCTAAGAAGCAAAAAATAGTGCAGGTGCGCCGTTATGATGTGTTCCCTGTCAAGAGGCTGACCACAAAAGAAGATGTGGATGTCTATCTTGAAACGATTCGCAAGAAGCTGTACGACACATTGGAGTCAAACGATGGAATTCAGATAAATTAAGCGAGGGCATTGATATGAATAAGAACGCCATACAAAAATATGCAATCTGGGCGCGAAATGAACTCATCGAACAGGTGAAGCAGCGTGCCTATCAATACGGAATCAGCCCCAAGGGCTACGGCGACGAGAATGCCGCAGTTATTGCCGGGCGTGTGCTGTCCGCAGACGAGAAGCGGCAACGTGCAGCTTTTGTCAGCGAAATAAAGAGACATGGCTTTGAACAGGCAGTTGAGGACGTGGCTTACACTTGGTTCAATCGCTTTGTTGCTTTGCGTTTTATGGAGGTCAACGATTATCTGCCAACCCATGTTCGCGTGTTTTCAGACGCAAGTGGCGGTTTCAACCCCGAAATTCTCAAGGACGTTCTACACCTAGAATTGGATGGTTTGGACAAATCGAAAGTTTCCGAAATGCTGAACGCCAACCAAACGGAAGAACTTTACCGGTATCTATTGCTCACCCAGTGCAACGCGCTGAACGCCGCTCTGCCGGAGATGTTCGAGAAACTCGGAACATATACCGAGATGCTATTGCCGAACAACATCCTCAAACAGGAAAGTGTACTCGCCCACCTTGTGAAGGACATCGACGAGGACGACTGGAAAGATGCCGTACAGATTATTGGGTGGATGTACCAGTATTACAACACCGAGCCAAAACAGGCAGTGTTCGATGGTTTGAAGAAAAATGTGAAAATTTCAAAGGAGAAAATTCCTGCCGCAACACAGCTTTTTACACCGGACTGGATTGTGCGGTATATGGTGGAAAACTCACTCGGCCGGTTGTGGCTTGAATCGCATCCGAACGATGCACTGAAAGCCAACTGGAAGTACTATCTCGACGAAGCCGAGCAAGCGCTGGAGGTTACTGAAAAACTGCGTGTTGTGAGGTCGCAGTCGCCTGTAAAGTCACCGGAGGACATTCGCCTGATCGATCCGTGCATGGGCAGCGGCCATATATTAGTTTACTCCTTTGACGTGCTTATGCAAATATATGAGAGTGAGGGCTATAATCCCCGCGATGCCGCAAAGTTGATACTTGAGAAAAATGTCTACGGTCTGGACATCGACTGCAGGGCGTATCAGCTTGCTTATTTCTCTCTGAAGATGAAAGCACGGCAGTACAACCGTCGTATTTTCACCGATGGCGTGAAGCCGCAGGTTTATCACCCCGCTGGATTTCCCGACGGTGAGGAATATGGCTCGCTCGTGAAAGTAGACAAACTTGAACCGATGCCGGAATTGCCGAAAGAACAGCAGATAACGTTGTTTGATAATAGTTACGACGCGAAGTTAAACACTTGGAACTTTAAGAGGCTTTTGGCGCAGAAGTACGATGTCGTTGTAACCAACCCGCCGTATATGGGCGGTTCGGGTATGAGTGCAAAGCTGTCGGACTTTGTGAAAAAGAACTACCCTGACAGCAAGAGCGACCTGTTTTCGACGTTTATTGAGCGTGGCTTAGACTGGATAAAACCAACAGGTTATAACTGCATGGTGACAATGCAGTCATGGATGTTCTTATCGAGTTTTGAAACCATGCGGAAAAAAATACTGTCAACACGAACAATAACTAATCTGCTTCATATGGAGAATATGGTTATGGGAATAGCGTTCGGTACGGCAGTCACGAACCTATATGGACGTCATATAACCGATTACAAAGGGCAGTACAACTATATGACTATGAAAGACATCGAAGACGATAAGCCGACTGCCTTTCCGACCCCGCATAAGCGTAATTGCACTGCCAGCACAGAGAACTTCGATAAGATACCCGGTTGCCCCGTGGCATATTGGGTGAGTAAGGCGATGTTGGATAGTTATAACAGAGGAAAACTTCTTGGCGAGATAGCATTTCCCAAAACTGGGATGACAACGGGTGACAATGACAGATTTTTACGACTGTGGACTGAAGTTGATCATACTAAATGCTACTTCTACGCAAAGAATGCAACTGACGCAAGCAATTCAAGAAAAACATGGTTTACATATTGCAAGGGCGGTGGTTATAAACGGTGGTATGGTTTTTTTGATTATGTCGTTAATTGGTTCAATGATGGCTTTGAGATAAAGAACAATATAAAGGACAATGGACTAAAAGCGGCAAGTGTCAGAAGCGAAAAAATGTACTTTCAGCCGTTAATAACATGGTCTGCTGTTACATCTGCAAAGTTTTCTTGCAGATATGTTTCGGGTGGCGCTTTGTTTGATTCAGGTGGTTCGAGTATTGATGTTAAGAGCAATGCCTATTATATTTTAGCTGTGCTAAACGCCAAACTTGGACAGCACTATTTGGACATTAGCAATTCAACACTAAACTATCAACCGGGCGATATTGCAGGTGTGCCAGTTATTATTGATTCGGCAAAAAAACCAGAGGTTGAAGCTATTGTCACATCCAACATCTCCCTCTCTCGGTCAGACTGGGATAGCTTTGAAACATCATGGGATTTCAAACGTCACCCGCTTCTCTGTGGTGAGCGGACAGTTGAAACGGCGTTTGCCAAGTGGAAACACGAAACAAAAGAGCGGTTCTACACACTGAAAGCCAATGAAGAAGAACTCAACCGCATCTTCATTGACATCTACGGATTACAAGACGAGCTTACACCCGAAGTGGAGGACAAGGACGTGACCGTACGCCCTGCTAACAAAGAACGTGAGATTCGCAGTTTGATTAGCTACGCCGTGGGTTGCATGCTCGGGCGGTACTCACTCGATATAGAGGGACTTGCCTACGCAGGCGGTGGCTGGGACGCGGGTAAATACCGCTCCTATAACCCCGATAAGGATAATATCCTCCCCATCTGCGACGACGAGTATTTCGACGATGATATTTTGGGACGGTTCGTGGACTTCGTCCGTGTAGTCTACGGCGCGGAAACTTTAGAGGAAAATTTGAAGTTCATCGCCGACACGCTCGGAAGCAATGGTACACCGCGTGAGGTTATTCGGAATTACTTCCTAAACGACTTCTACAAAGATCATTGCAAGATATATCAAAAACGCCCGATTTACTGGCTGTTTGACAGCGGCAAGAAAAACGGCTTCAAGTCGCTTATTTATTTGCATCGCTATCAGTCCGATCTGCTTGCCAAACTGCGCACAGATTACGTCCACGAACAGCAGGAGCGCTATCGCACACAGCTTTCACATATCGCAGCTGCTCTGAATACTGCTACAGGTTCAGAACGCGCACGGCTATCAAAACAACAGGATAAACTGTCAGAACAACTGAAAGAAATCACTGCCTTTGAAGAGAAGGTACACCACCTCGCCGACCAAAACATCGAAATCAACCTCGACGACGGTGTGAAGAAGAACTATGAGATCTTCACAGATGTTCTGACGAAGATATAGGAGGACACTATGCTGTCAGAAACGATAAAACTTAGGCTCGCGGAACGGTTCGCCGCGCCGCTGACTGAATTTCATAAACGCCGAATCGTCTTCTGGCACGACGAGGACGGCGAATTTTCAGATGGAGTTGACGAGCTCGATTTACCCGGAGTGAGTGTCGTTAAACTTAACGGGTCAAACAACTTCGCCGTTAAAAAACTACTGTCGGCCGACGATTTGACGGGCGACTACCTTGTCTACGACCCGCTGTCCTATGAGAAAGACCAACATGATGACTGGCTGCTGGATATCAAGCTTTACAGCGAGGATTTCCGCGCTGACCTTGTGTCGCTCCAAATGGAGGAATTGCTCGTTGAGCCGTCATCGGCAATGCGCAAGACCATGAAACTGTACTCCAAGTTCCTTGATAACAAAGACCGAAAGGCGAAGCTGAAAAGAATCGGGCATACTTATCAAACACCACTGCAGCTGCATATTGACATTATGGCGGTGCTGTGCGGAATAAATGGTGGCTCGGCACAAGATGTTATCATCGCTGTGCTGTCGGCAGGCTTGGAAAAAGAAAGTAACGATGCACTGATTAACATTGAGAAGTTTGGCAACATTGAAGCCTTCTGGCAGTTAGTTCAGAAGTACACAGGCTATCAAAATAGCGACGACCGATCGCTTTCCGAACTTGCTGCACATATCCTCATCACCGCCCTGTCGCAGACGATGCCAGCTTCTGCCCTGCGAGGCTTGGAGCGGTTTGCGTCCGATTCCAACAAAGCGTACTGCTACCAGCTTGTTCATGAATGGCAGCGCGGCGAGGGCAGCGGTGACTTGGAGGAAATTTGCCATTATGTGGAGCGTGAACTGCGCCTTGCTGATCGCTTTGACAAGACAGAAATAAGTATCCTTCTAAAGAGCGATACATTCCCGGCTATTAATGAAAGCATACTCAAGCGTTACTTTAAAGAGATTACTGAGAACGTCATTAAAGTTGAGGACATCATTGGTACTGTCGAAAACCGACGCACCGCTGCTTGGTATGCCCTGACCGAGGATTACCTTGAAAGTCTGTATTACATCGCAAAAATGCAAGAGTTTTACCTCTCGCACATCGATGGATTTCATATCGTTGAACCTGTGAAGGTCTGGAAGCTATACACAACAGACGCTTATGAGATGGACAGCCATTATAGGCATTTCCACTTCTGCTTCGGCAATACCCTGAAAAGTCCGAATGCCCTATTGGAAGATGCTTTGAAGAAATGTTCCGATGTAGTCGAGGGTTTATATCGTGAGTGGTTCCTGAAGCAACTCACTTTTACTTGGACAAAAGCCATAGCAAGCGATTTGGAGTCGCTCGGCTATGTTTCAGAGATAAATGAACAGCGGAGATTTTATAATCGGTATGTTTCTCCGAACGTTAGTAAGGGTAATCGCGTGTTCGTTGTGATTTCCGATGCCTTACGCTATGAGGTCGCTGCCGAACTATCAGAAACCTTAAGCCACGCCACTAAAGGTACGGCGTCACTTGAAGCGGAGCAAGCCGTATTTCCAAGCATCACGAAATTTGGGATGGCTGCTCTCCTGCCAGGTAAAGAGGTATCGGCAAACGAAAAGATCGATGTATTTGTGGATGGCAATCCGACCGTCAGCACTACTCAGCGCGGCAAAATACTGAATGCCGCTAACCCCGAGAGCGTAGCGGTGACCTATAAGGAACTGCTTCAAATGAAAAAACAAGAGCGGCGTGACTTGGTTGCGGGCAAGGAGATTATTTATATCTACCACAACACGATTGACGCTTTTGGTGATAAACCCGCCACAGAAACAAAAGTGTTCGAGGCATGCAACGATGCAATTGACGAATTGACCGCCATCGTCAAGATTATCGTAAACGATCTGAGTGGAGTGAATATCTTCATCACCGCTGACCATGGCTTCCTATACACTTACAAGCCACTTGAGGAAAGCCAGAAAATCAGCAAGCAGACTTTTAATGGCGATATATTGGAGCTCGGTAGACGTTATGCACTCGTGTCGCCTGAAACGAATGCTGACTATCTATTGCCTGTCAAAACAGAGCGGACTATCGGCGGCGAGCTAATGAAAGGCTACGCTCCACAGGATACAGTCCGTATCAAGGTACAGGGTGGCGGCGAGAACTACGTCCACGGAGGCATTAGTATGCAGGAGATGGTTGTTCCGGTCATCGTCTACAAGGGTATGCGGACGGGTTACAAGAAGTATGTCGAGGTACAGAATCCGGGTCTTTCACTTATCTCCGAAAGCCGTAAGGTGTCAAACCTGATGTTCTCACTCGACTTCCTGCAAAAACAGCCGGTTGGTGATAAGGTTCAGCCGTGCAATTATACTCTTTATTTTACCGACGAGGTTGGCGCACCTGTTAGCGACTTCCAGACAGTTATTGCTGACAGAATAAGCAATAACGCCTCTGACCGAGTATTCCGCGTAAGATTTACGCTGAAGCAGGCACAGTACAACAAAAATAAATTATACCGCCTTGTTATTGCAAACGACACTGACGCACCAGAAGAGGTGGAGTTTCGCATTGATATTGCGTTTGCCGATGATTTCGGCTTTGATCTGTAAAACAAGGAGGATTCTGCAATGGATTTAGAATCAACTGGGTATACGCCGGAAACAGAAGATGCAAACGAGGTCATCGATCGAAAACTGCGTGAACATTTTGACGGAAAGATTGTCCGCAAAGACCTGACCAAGGCTATCAAAGAGGGCGCGAATGTGCCTGTCTATGTCTTGGAGTTTTTGCTTGGACAGTATTGCTCTTCCGACGACCCTCAAATTATAGAAAGCGGCGTCGCAAATGTTAAACGAATTCTTTCAGAGAATTTCGTGCGACCTGACGAAGCACAAAAGGTTCTGTCCGGCTTACGTGAACGTGGTAGCTACACAGTCATTGACCGCATAACGGTCAGCTTGAATATCAAACTCGACCGCTATGAAGCTGATTTTTCAAACCTTGGCGTTCGAAACATTCCCATATCTTCAGACTATGTATCAAAGTACGACCGCCTACTCTGCGGTGGTATTTGGTGTATTATCGGACTTGAATACGAGTATATTGAAGAAGATAAAAAGTCCACACCAATTCGTATTGTGAAGTTGACGCCGATTCAAATGCCGCACATCGACATGGATGAAATCAAGAACGGCCGTCGAGCCTTTACAAAGGACGAGTGGATTACAGTCTTGCTTCGTTCAACTGGGATGGAAGCCGACCGCTTCACCAATCGCGAGAAGTGGCTGCAACTCGCCCGTATGCTCCCACTGATTGAAAACAACTTCAACTTGTGCGAATTAGGGCCCCGCAGCACAGGCAAGTCGCACCTTTATAAAGAAATCTCGCCGAACTCCATCCTTGTGTCCGGTGGGCAGACCACGGTTGCCAATCTCTTCTATAATATGGCGAGCAAGCAAGTCGGGCTTGTCGGCCTTTGGGATTGTGTGGCTTTCGACGAAGTGGCAGGCATAACTTTTAAGGATAAAGATGGCGTTCAGATCATGAAGGACTATATGGCTTCCGGATCTTTTGCCAGAGGAAAAGAGGAAAAGGCAGCATCCGCTTCTATGGCCTTTGTGGGCAATATTAATCAGAGCGTGGATGTGCTTTTGAAAACATCGCATCTGTTTGACCCATTCCCAGAAGCAATGGCTTATGATACGGCATTCCTTGACCGTATGCACTGCTATGTGCCGGGCTGGGAGATCCCGAAATATCGCCCTGAGTCGTTCACCAACGACTATGGTTTCATTACCGATTACCTCGCTGAGTTTATGCGGCAGATGCGGAAAGAGCCTTTCGGTGACGTGTGCGACAAATACTTCCGTTTTGGAAGCAACCTGAACCAGCGAGATGTTATTGCTGTCCGCAAGATGGTATCAGGCTTCACTAAGCTGCTTTATCCCAACGGTGAGTTTACAAAAGATGATATGAAGGAAATATTGACATTTGCACTTGAAATGCGCCGCCGTGTTAAGGAACAGCTAAAGAAAATCGGCGGAATGGAGTTCTACGATGTGAACTTCTCTTACATTGACAATGAAACCTTTGAGGAATATTATGTCTCAGTGCCGGAGCAAGGTGGCGGCAAGATAATACCTGAAGGGCTGACGAACCCTGGCAATATCTATACCATCTCTCAGGGCAAGACTGGAATGATTGGCGTGTATCGCCTGGAAACGCAGATGCTTCCCGGCAACGGCAAATTTGAGCGTACAGGGCTTGGATCTGATCGCGACGCAAAAGAAGCTACAAACACAGCGTTCAACTATTTGAAGGCGAGCGGTAACCAGATTAGTGGTCAAATCAGCACAACGACGAAAGATTACATTATCAACTACCAAGACCTGAACGGCATTGGAATGACGAAGCACCTGACATTGCCGTCTGTTATTGCACTTGCTTCCTGCGCCTTAAACAAGCCGACGCTATCAAGCCTCGCGATTCTGGGCGAAATCAGCATCAGCGGCACAATCCTGAAAGTTGAGGAGCTGGCGAGCGTCCTGCAAGTCTGCCTCGACGCCGGAGCGAAGAAGGTGCTGATACCTATAACCTCAGCCGCCGAACTTGGAACGGTCCCGTCAGACCTCATCGGCGCATTCAGCTTGATATTTTATAGTACACCGCAGGAAGCTGTGTTTAAAGCTCTGGGCGTGGAATAAGGAGGCTCAAAATGCCTAAATTTATGAAGGATAAGGCCCTTGTACTATTAGATGGAGGAATAGAATCATATCTACTGGGGCTATATGGTTTGACATTGCCCTCTGCACGCCTTCGAAGAAAGCAGGAATCACGATATGCGCCTGTTATGGGACTTTTCGGCGCAGCAGTTGAGCTAATAGTTAAGTCATGTCTTGTACAAGCTAAAGATTTGTCAATCATGTACAAAAATGGTGATACATCATCTGGAGTATACAAATTTGGTACGGAAGTGTTGGATGAATTTCAAAAAGAAGTTCGGGATGATAGTTCTGACGTATCTTTTGTGTGGAAAAGCCAAACAGATAAAGATGGTCAGAAAGAACAGATAATATACTATTTAAAAAAATTTCGACTTTTACAGGAATTGCGAGCAAACGGCCTGCATGCAGGTATTGGGTGCTCTCGTGATATTACAGTAATAACTGCGAATGAGATATATCAATTTATTGTGCTACTGTCACAAGGGAAAAAACTCAAAGCATATCTAAAAAACATACCGGCACCAGAATCAACGGTCAGAGATAGAGAAGCTATTATTGAGGATTTATCAAGACGATTAGCTACAAGACAGAATGTTGAAGAAAAGATTGCATATTTAAGAAACATGTATTTAGTCTTGCCTTATATTCCAGAGATGGAACCAGATTGGATTAAAACTTTTGAAAAAACAACCATTATGCCTCCAACAGTGGATGATGTACATTATTTAGTCAAGACACTCACGGATGCTCATAGTATTTATTTACTTAAAAACAGGGGTGGAAAAGATGGTATACCTGTTAGAGTAGAACCCGAGAATCCAAATGCGCTTCCTATTGCTATACAAAACATAAAGCGAACACTAAATACGATGTCAGACCAGTTTAACAACGATATATTGACGGCAAATACTCGACTGGAACAGAAACGATTGGATTTACCAATTGATGATTTTTTACTGGATTTATTTGCCTTGGGATTAGAAAACGCAAATGTTTTACAAAAAGGGACAAAATTGACAGCGCAACAGGCCTGGCCATTTGTAGTTTCCGGCTTTAGTTCTGCAGGAACGCCAAGACCATGTTGGGAATTTGTACAAAAATGCGACGAATTGGATAAATTGCTATCCTTTTTAACTCAATCAGACAAGATTGGAAATGGATATTTTTCGAGAAGATCTGCAACAGTTATAAAATGCGTGAATGCAATTAAAAATGGTTCAGTCGTTGATTTGAGCACGGAAAAGGATGGTATATTTGGTGAGATAAAACCGTATGTTCAAGACTATATCACCAATAAAAGCGATAATCCTTTTACCCCAGCTTTCATAAAAAGATGCCCTTTACCAAACGAAACGAGTGAATATTTACGCGAATTTGTTGCAGGAAACCTTTCGGCTGGAAATGCATTGGAGCGAATTTTGAATAGGGAGACCCTGGACTCCAACGAAAGAAGGGCAGCGATAGCATTGATAAAATTATGTAGTACATATGAGAATAGAAACGGGTTAGTTGCCGTGCTTAGGACAAAGCATTTGAGTGGGTATTATTCAGTAGCACGTAAGGTTATGTTCTTTGTGGATTCGTATCACTTTGGTGCTAAATTGTTCTAAGTAAGATTTTTGTTTATATTAAACCATGATATGTTTTCGCGAACGCAGAAAAATAAGAACTACTGTGGCCATATTTCTACTAACGTAAAAAACCATAAAAACCACCATCGACCTATTTCCGCGAACGGAAAAATGCAAAAATACACTCAAGACATCAATAACATCAATATAAACGGTTCGTTCCAAATTTATGGGTGGAATTGAAGTTGCGGATAAATTTTCGAGAGTACGAATGAATGTGCTTTTTCTACTGCTTGGGATAGATTTTATAGGGTTTTGATAAGTTTGCAGGAATAACTCAGGATGCTTTTATGTTTTCATGATATAGAAATATATATAGAGGGGGATAAACATGGCAAATATTATGCTGACTATTCACGATATTAAAGGTATACATCACGGTACTATTGAAATTCCATTAGAAAATGGGGTCTTTGCCGTTGTCGGAAATAATGGAACAGGGAAAAGTACAATAATGGCTTGTATGGCGCAACTAATTTCACGACATAACTTAGGGGCCCTAAAACCTGAAGATTACTCAGCAAATTCATATATAGAGTTCATATATGGGGATAAGAAAGATAAATGGTTTTGCGAGGAAAACTTTTGGAAAGCAGATTCCTTTCCTAATACATTAAAGGTTAATGGGACATACGAAGGCAGCCTTTTTTATGGCATGAGATTTCGCGATTCTAGAAATGTAGATGAACTTATGGAAACAGGAAAAATTGATAAGGAAAGCATTGCTGATGCAGATTTATATATTCAAGAGTCATTAGGAAAGATTCTGCATAACAATCCTCAGCATTACAAAGGCATAAAAAGAATCAGAAATAAATTTATAGCAGATTCATTAAATTTAAAGAACACCCCGTATTTTATGTCGACAGGTGATTCTTTAATTAGTCAATACCGAATGAGTTCAGGTGAATGTCTGCTTATTTCTCTTTTGCATTTTATTTTTAACTCAATAATTAGACGTTCCTTGCCTTCAGATCAGCCGGTACTAATGCTAATGGATGAAATTGAGTTAGCGTTACATCCCATTGCCATCATCAATCTGCTGGATATGCTTCAAGAACTCACTGATGAATATCACAATCTTACAGTCATTCTAACATCGCATTCGCCAGAAGTTATTAGAAAATTAAATCCTAATAACATATTTAAAATTGAAAGAATAGATGACGAAAAAAATAATTTTAATATCATTAATCCTTGTTATCCCAGTTATGCAATACGAGATGTATATACACATGACGGATTTGATTATCTCTTATTAGTTGAAGATGAATTAGCAAGAATAATAGTAAAGAAAGCAATTGAGGAATTAAAACTAGACAACAGCAAGTTGATTAACGTATTGCCAGTTGGAGGATGGGAAAATGTTTTAAAGCTTCAGGTTGAATTGATTACAAACAATATTTTAGGTGTAGGCAAACAAGTTTTTAGCATACTTGATGGAGATGTCCAAAGCAATATATCAAAAGAATACAAATCAGTGAAAAAATTATTCCTTCCTGTAAACAGTATCGAAAAATATCTGCGAAAAGTATTGGTTGAAGCACCTGTTCAACCGGTAAAGAAAAGAATAAATGATGTATTCTTTTCAATCAACTCTATAGACTCTTTGATAATTGAATATAAAGAAACTGAAAAAGAAATAGCCAAGGCCCAAGGAGATAAATATAAAGCCGATAAAGATGGTAAACGCTTATACGCTGTTCTAAAAAAAGACTTAAAAAAACGAAAAATATCTGAAGAAAGTTTTATCAATTCATTATATCAAATTATTAAAGATAACATTAATTTTACAGACTTCTATGCCTCATTGCGTAAAGGGGTTAGTTGTTAGGGTGCGTTTATTAAAAAGCAAGGTAACATTCTAGTATCGGAACTATGCTCTAATTGCTTTACTCACAGACTTTGATAGGTCAACAATGAGTATTCTGGTCAGGATTCCACCACCTGTCCGGGAATAGGAAATCAACATGCAATTCATCCGGAAAACATGATTCCGTTCTAAGGGAATCATTTTCAGCAAATCATATTGAAGTTATAGATGTGGAAATAAGCCTGAAAAACCAATAGCAAGATGGAGGCGTTTATTTTGAATTGTACTGATGATGTACGTGTTTGGGGAATCCATACAAAAGATGATAATCTTTTTCTTCAGGAAGAGGTCATGGCTATTGGTTGGAGAGACATGGGTGATCTAAGTAAAATTGAATGCAGTCGGGATGCGTTTAAAGAACAATACAGCACGACCTATCCTGATGCTAAAAAGGGCTCAATCGCAACTTCCGCTGGTATGTTATATCGCTTCGCGAATGAGGTGCAAATTGGTGATTATGTTGTTTTCCCTTCCAAAATAGATCGCCAAATCAATATTGGTATTGTTGAAGGAAATTACTCGTTCAATCCAAATGCCACAAGATATGTTCAACAACGAAAAGTCAAATGGCTGAAGCATCTTCCAAGGACCGCCTTTTCCCAAGGCGCCCTATATGAGCTAGGATCAGCATTGACTTTCTTTTCAGTTAAAAACTTTGCAGATGAATATTTAGCTGCCTTAGATAAGGGATTCAAAAAGACAGCTACATTAGCAGATGAAGAGGATGAAAGTGTCGCAGCAACAGCTGAAGATATCATTGAAACTACAAAAGATTTCATATTGAAAGAGCTTAGCAAGCACTTAAAAGGTTACGATTTTGAGTTGTTTGTAGCGGATCTTCTTAATGCAATGGGTTACAGGACAGCAGTATCCAGCCACGGAGGAGATAGTGGCATAGACATTAAAGCATACAAAGATGAATTACCGCCGCGTATATTAGTCCAAGTGAAAAGCGCAGATGGTGACATAAAGGAAACCACAATCCAATCGCTTAAAGGTGCAATGCGCGAAGGGGATTATGGTTTGTTTGTCACACTTTCAAACTATACCAAGAATGCTCAGAAATATTTAAGCAACACGCCAATTATCAGAGGGATAAACGGAACAGAATTGGTTGATTTAATCTTAAAATACTATGACCAATTGAGCGAGAAGTATCGAAAAATGATTCCGCTCAAGATGGTTTATATACCCGTATCGAGAGAGGATGAAAAATCTTAAAATAGGCAGCATATTCATGGAGGACAGCATATGAAGTTTCTTCACCTATCCGATCTGCATCTCGGAAAATCCGTTCACGAGTTTTCCATGTTGGAAGACCAAGAGTATATCCTTAAAGTCATATTGGGCATTGTCGATGATGAGAAGCCGCATGCTGCCCTTATCTCCGGCGATGTATTTGACCGAACCGTTGCGCCGACAGAAGCGTTACGGTTATTTGACGACTTTCTGGATGGGTTGGTGCGCCGCAATATCGAGGTCTTTATTATTAGCGGCAACCACGACTCCGTTGAACGGCTTGCCTTTGGCTCCCGCTTAATGGACAACAGTGGCGTCCATATTTCCCGTGCGTATGGCGGGGAAATATTGCCGCATGTGCTTTCGGATGAGTTCGGTGAACTGAATATTTTTCTGTTACCGTTCTTGAAGCCGGTACAGGTTAAAAGGTTATTCCCTGAAGAAGAAATTTCCACCTGGACAGAAGCGATCCAAACCGTCGTTACACATTTTAACGTCGACGAGAGCAAACGGAATCTTCTGCTTGCCCATCAATTTGTTACGGGAGCAGCAACCTGCGAATCCGAAGAGATCAATGTTGGTGGAGCTGACAACGTCGATGCGGAAGTTTTTTCTCCGTTTGATTATGTTGCCCTTGGACATCTTCATGGAGCTCAGAATATTGGGCGGCATACCTTGCGTTACTGCGGGACACCGCTGAAATATTCTTTTTCGGAAGTTAGCCATAAAAAATCAGTGACGGTTGTTGAGTTTGCCGATAAAGGCTCCGTTTCCATACGGGAAATTCCTCTTGTACCCAAGCGTGATATGCGAGAAATTCGAGGGAAATACTTAGAGGTAACCTCGCGAAATTTTTATCAGAACCTCAATACCGATGATTATTATCGCATTACACTAACCGATGAGGAAGACCAACCTGATGCAATGAGCAAATTGCGGGTAATCTACCCCAACCTGATGCGCCTTGATTATGACAATAGGCGGACACGAACGGAAAGCACCGTAACAGGAATAGCTGACGCAAGCCAGTACACGCCCATTCAGCTTTTCGATATACTCTATGAGGAGCAGAATGGGGAATCCATTTCCAACACGCAGCGAGCGTTTATGAACGACCTGATTGAGCAAGTGTGGGAGGGCGCGAAATGAGACCCTTGAAGCTCATTATTTCTGCTTTCGGACCCTATGCGGGTAAAACAGAATTAGACTTATCCGAACTTGGCGCAAGCGGATTATATCTCATCACGGGTGATACCGGGGCAGGCAAGACGACTCTGTTTGACGCAATCACGTTTGCCCTATACGGCGAGCCAAGTGGTGAAGTCCGTGAAACCTCCATGCTTCGGAGCAAGTATGCCGCACCGGATACGGATACCTATGTTGAAATGCTCTTCAGCTATGGAGAAAAAGAGTATAGAATCATCAGAAATCCTGACTATCAACGACCCAAAAAACGAGGGGATGGACTTACGACTCAAAAAGCCGAGGCAACACTCATATATCCGGATGGCAGGATGGTAACGGGAAGCCCGCAGGTGACGAGCGAAATCCGTGAGCTCACAGGGATCGATCGCTCACAGTTCACACAGATCGCCATGATAGCCCAGGGCGATTTCCTAAAATTACTGATTGCGTCTACAAAAGATCGTCAGGAAATTTTTCGTCAGATTTTTCAGACGAAGAATTTTGAAACCTTGCAAAACCGGCTAAAAAGTGAATCCACAAGTTTAGGGAACCAATATAGTGATATACAACGGAGTATTAAACAGTACATTGACGGCATGGTCTGTGAAGTCGACGATGTGCTTGAAATCGATGTGCGGAAAGCGAAAAACGGAAAACTGCCTATGGAGGATGTCCAGGAGCTGCTTGTTAAGTTGACGGAGCAAGATGAGGAGAAATTGAAAAGTGAAACCTCTGCCCTAAAATTGGTGGAGGAGGAAATTTCAAAGATTGACAACGCCTTGGGTAAGGCAGTACAAGATAATAAAGCCCGTAGAGATTTAAAAAAAGCACAGTCAGACTTAACGACTGCGTCCGAGAAACTTCAGGAATTACAATCAGCTTATGACGCAGCGGGAGAACATCAATCCGAAATAGAGCCGCTGACAGGACTGATTGCCACGGAACAAGCCAAACTCCCTCAATACGATGAGCTGGACAAGTCCGTTATGGCTGCTCGACAAAAAGGCGATCAGCTGAACGCATTACAGATGAAGAAAATCGACCTCGATAAGATCATTCAACTGAAAAACCAGCAGCGATCAACATGGCAAGAGGAACTATTAACCCTTAAAGATTCTGAAACAAGAAAACTTCGACTTGAAACCGAGCATGATAAGACGAATGACAGAAAAAAGCAGGTTGAGCAATTATCTTCGCTGCTTAGTGAACGAGCAGAGATAAGTTCTGCTTTTGAAACAGCACAGTCGGAATATGTAGAAAATCGCAATCTGGCAGATACTGCAAATGTCACATATGTTGATTTGAACCGCGCTTTTTTGGATGCACAGGCGGGTCTTTTGGCTGAAACCCTATCGGATGGCCAGCCCTGCCCGGTTTGCGGTTCGTTGCAACACCCCAGCCCCGCAAAAATTTCGGATGAATCTCCCACAGAAAAAGCCGTCGAATCAGCTAAGAAAAAGGCAGACAAGGCGCAAGCCGACGCTTCTGCCGCCAGCAGCCACGCCGCGCAAGAAAAAGGCAAACTGGAATCGAAAGACAAAGAAATTGATAAAGCGGTCACGGATACTTTTGGAGTACGTCCGGACAACCTTGATGATGCAATTGCCGAGGAGGTTTCCGAAATTTCAGAACGGCTTGGCACGTTGATCCGTGAGATAGAAGCGGAGAAGAAAAGGATTCATCGTAAAGTTGAGCTTGAACAGAGCCTGACCGCCGTTGAAAAAGAATTGGCGGAATTAAGCGAATCCGTGACAACTATCGGAACCTCAATGACGACCATGACAACCGAGATCAGGGGTCTCGAATCGACCATAAATCAGCTTAGAGAAAACCTTGCTTTTCCGACCAAAGCGGAAGCGGAAGAAAATATTCAGGTGCTGTCTCAAAAGAAAAATCAACTGCAAAATGATATTTCGACTGCTAAGGATACGCTTGATGCACACAAGAAAAGCATGAACGAGCTAGAAACACAGATAAAGACTTTGTCCAAGCAGTTGGAAGGCGCGGAGGAAATTGAGACCGACATGCTTTCCACGCAAAAAACCGAGATTTTGGGGAACAAGGCAAAACTTGCAGGGCGAATAACAGCCATTACTTCCCGCATGACCACTAATGGGGGCATCAGTGGCCATATTGATGAACGCCTGAAGGAAGTGTCCGCGGTTGAAGAGCGATGGAAATGGGTGAAAGCGCTCTCGGATACGGCCAACGGTCAGTTGTCGGGTAAAGATAAAATCATGCTTGAGACTTATGTGCAAACGTCATACTTTGATCGTATCATTCGTCGCGCCAATGTACGGCTTATGATCATGTCCAGCGGCCAATATGAGTTGAAACGCGCCGCAGATGCAAGCAATCAACGAAGCCAGAGTGGTTTAGAACTAAACGTGATCGATCACTACAACGCTTCGGAACGGAGCGTTAAGACCCTTTCGGGCGGGGAATCCTTTATGGCTTCTTTATCTCTGGCGCTCGGTTTATCGGATGAAATACAGTCTGCATCGGGCGGTATTCGCCTGGATACGATGTTTGTGGATGAAGGATTTGGTTCTCTTGATGAAGATGCACTATCCCAGGCCTTGAAGGTGTTGAACGGCCTGGCAGAAAGCAATCTGCTTGTAGGGATCATTTCCCACGTTTCCGAGCTCAAGGAGCGTATTGAAAAACAGATCGTCGTAAAAAAAGAGAAAAGCGGAGGCAGCCGGGTCGAGATAGTTGCTTGAGTTGTTGCATGCAATAGGGTGGTTCCAGGGATGAGGGATAGTAAGTGCTTTAAAATGAATATGGGTAAAGCAAAGAGAGGGCCTGTGGAGATAGTGGCTCAATTTGAGCCACTATTCTTGTGATTGGAAGTAGCTCTTGGTGTTTTTGTCAGGGAATAAATTGATGATCATATTTCCTACATATAAATCATGTGGTGTACTGAATGAAGGCTAAAGTATAGTAATAAAGATTATTTTGGAGGTGCTATGATTGAAGCAATAACATATCAATCCATGAAAAATCAATTGAATAAAAAATATAATGGGCAAAATAAGACTTTTGCTATCATGTTGGTCAGACCTAGTAAAAGCGATGTAGCGCAGGAGATTTTAAGCAATATTTCATATTTCCATCATCGGTCAAGAAATAAACTCGACATATTTTTACCGGGTTATGGAGCAGATTGGGGTGATGCTATACCAGATTCAAAAAATGTTTGCAAGGTTGAAAATGTTGACTGGTCATACAGTTCAAAGCATTTTGTAGATTTTATTGATGAGATTGAATCTGTTAGCAAACTCAAATATCAAGGCGGTAGTGAGTTAATTTTACTTGATTTTGTTTGTTCGGATATTAGCTATAAAAGCGTTGTAAGAATTAAATTAGATAGAGCTATTAGAGATGGGTCGATTGAATCTGTAGAAGAGTTTATTGATAAAGTGATAAGTAAGTTTATAAAATCAACCACTGCATATAAAATGAGTGATATACTTACTTTAACTGAATTAGGGAAAAGCATCGCGGATGAATTAAAACGAAAGTTTTTCTTCTTAAGAACATTTGTAAGATCAAAGCACTATACAATTTGTAACTATGAAAAAGCAGAATCATAGCAATGGATATCAATGTTTAATTATATATAAAATAATTAAATGAATTATCACAAAACGAATATGCAATAGACAGAGATCTCAGCATACAGGTAAGGAAAAGGGATTGAGAAAGATTGAAATAGCAGTTAAAGAGATTGATAGACAAATCAATTTATCACTAAACATATAGTTTAGGAGGAGAGCATTATGAATATTGATTTTGAAGATGTAAAGGCAAAATTTGGAGAAAAGGCCAAAGAATATGCAAATGATAAAAGTAAAGCGAAAATGTTAATTGATGAAGCTATAAAAAAGGCCGACAGTGAAAAAGGTGTAAAGGGCCCTCTTGATGATGCTTGGGAAAAAATACAGCTCTTGTTTGGCATGGTAAAAGATTGGTCTACAGGTGAATATAAGGATGTACCTATTGGATCAATTATAATAATCATTGTAGCGGTTCTATATTTCGTTAATCCCTTTGACGTTATCCCGGATTATATTGCGGGGGTAGGGATGATTGATGATGTTTTTGTTTTGGGTTTAGTCTTTAAGCAGGTAAGCAGTGAGATAGAAAAATATAAGAATTGGAAAGCAGGTAAGAACCAATAACAGGTGATGTTTTTTTTATGTGATAGTTGCTTTGATTTTTTTGTTTTAGTGCGCTCCTTTTGTACATTCAAATTGGGCTATATTTTTTTAGGGAGAACGGCAATACAATGGAATATGTAGAGAGCAGCGAATGTGAGGATTTACATCAATGATAATAAGCGCAAGCAGGAGAACTGATATACCGAAATACTATAGCGAATGGCTCGTTAACCGCATCAAAGAAGGTTACGTCGATGTTCGCAACCCGATGTATGCATCTCAAGTTAGCCGATATAGTCTGAGTCCTGACATTGTCGATGGGATTGTCTTTTGGACTAAAGATCCGGCACCGATGCTAAAGAGCCTTGATGCGTTTTCTGAATACAGTTATTACTTTCAATTCTCTCTCACCCCATATGGGAAAGACGTGGAGGGCAATCTCCCCGATAAACATGAGCTGATAAATACGTTTAAGGAGCTATCATCGAGAATCGGTAGTGATAGAGTCAATTGGAGATATGATCCAATACTATTGAACAGCAAGTATTCGATAGAGTACCAAATCCGAGCATTTGGGAAAATTGCGACTGAGTTGAACGGCTACACAAAAAAGGTCACCATTAGCTTTATCGATGAATACAGTTTTGGGGGCAGAAGCGTATTTTCTTCGCTTCAAACTGAAGAGATTGTTGTGACACAGCAAAACCTGCTTGCAGAGAAAATTTCAGAAATCGCTCGCGACAACGGCATGTCTGTTGACACTTGTGCAGAAAAGATTGATTTGCAGAAATACGGAATCGAGCATGCACGTTGTGTGGATAGTAGAGTCTTTGAGAGGCTGAATGGATGCAAGCTTTCACGTCTTAAGACAAGATACGAAGAGCTGGCGAAGGATACTGCCCAGAGAAAAGAGTGTCATTGTGTTGACAGCATCGATATCGGTTGGCCAAATACCTGCTTGCACGGATGCAAGTATTGCTACGCGACATCAAGCGAAGCTGAACTTAAACTAAATATAAAAAAATACGATCCGAATAGCTCTCTGCTTTGCGGCAAGATAGACCACCAGAATGACCGACTGACCGACCATCGTGGCCGTGGAGACGAGTGCGATCGCTCTTTTAAGTTTGGCACGACTGCGAAACAGCTCTCTCTTGATGTATAAATTGCCTAAGAAATGGATGATTAGATGATGACATACGAACATGAGGTTCAGAATCTTAATACACCATCATTCGAAAAGATAAGAAGAATTGCTTATAACCAGTTAAAGGAGAAATATTCACGTCCAGAAATTGAGGACATGTACAATAAGTTGGAACGAGGTACTGTAGTTATTGGGCGCGAAGAACTTCTATGGTGTTATCTTTATGCCTTTGGAAACAAACATCAGGCAAAAATACATGCTGCACTCGATAGAATTCAAAACTTGAGAGAAATTGTATGCAGTGATTATTCAATTATCGACTGGGGATGTGGTCAAGGTTTGGCTACAGTTTGCCTGTTTGATTATCTGAAAAATCATAATCTTACTAATGCAGTTAAAAAAATTGTTTTGATTGAGCCATCGGAATTGGCGATAAAGAATGCCATTTTGCATACAAGTATATATGGCGTCGAAGAAATCGTATCGGTTAATAAGTATCTTGATGATGTTGCTGTCGAGGACATCAAAACGGATACCCCCGTTACGATTCACTTATTCTCAAATATTCTTGACGTTGAAGGCTTCAGTCTCAAACAACTGGCGCATACGATTGGTGCGAGTACGAACGGAGAGCATTATTTTGTATGCGTCAGCCCGATATACTCAAACAACCGCAGAATCGAAGCGTTCAATACGTATTTTGCCGAATCGGACACCATCGCGCATATCGAAAAAAGCGGAAAGGAAATCGCTGTTTTAGCCAAAGAACAGCACGAGAGTACTGCTGAAGAGAACTATACCATGAAATTGCTGATATTTAAGTACATCAGCGGCCAGAGCTATGTCATACAAATCGAGTATTACCCGCCCGTTCAGTTCTTTGCTGGTGGTGAATTGGATTGCATCAGAAAGGAAAGGCGGAGTCTATCAGAAGAGGATGCTATGCGATGGAGCGATATGATGGCTTTTGAGGTTGCTGCGCCATTTGACTTAGGAGCAAGCGTGTATGACGATGTCCATCCAGTACTGGCAGTACTGAATAATATTGTCACGCGAGGATTGCCAACAAGAACTAGTCCGTATATAGAAGAAGTGTTTTCCTGTTATGGGAATAGACTAATTCATGATGAGCTTGGCGGCATTGAATATGCTTGCGAGCTATCCAACAATGAGCAAACTAGGATGGCGCAGTACCATTCCCCCATCGGTATCGCGCGCATTCAAAAAACCGTACTGGAAGCACTGATGACAGGTGTTCTTTCAATAGAACAAGAATATTGGGATGTTCTTGTCAGAGAAAGAGATGTTCCATGCGCTGCAATGGCTTTTGTCGACCTCAAAAATATGTTTGACCATATTGTCTCTTTGAGCAAGGACTATCAAGCAATGAAACTGCCGGAAGTGAGGCTGACCATCATATGTGGCAATGATTGGATTGATTCACCGCTGCACTTAGGTATGCAAGCGCAAGCGACAATAAGCGAACCGATAAGGAACGCAACCTATGATATCGTCATTGATGTGGCTGTATCATCAAATACGGACAGCGGCGTTGACCCGTTCAGTGAGTTTAAAAGCAAGAACAACTGCTATTTTACGATTAGGTCAACAGAAAGGATCAGAAGCAAACGATACATCTATACTTCAGATACTATTGACTATCTTGCGTTAGGCACGAAGAATAGGTTTGGAGATTTTAAAGAATTTAATAATGCGAAAGAGCACCTTACGTATTTCCTAAAACTGCTGTTCAGAAAGGAAGTTTTCAGGCCGGGTCAATTACCCATATTAGACCGTGCTTTGCAAAACAAAAATGTAATAGGTTTATTGCCGACAGGCGGAGGTAAGTCTCTGACATACCAATTTGCTGCAATGATGCAGCCTGGCGTGACTATTGTCATAGATCCACTACGCTCCCTCATGAAAGACCAGTACGATGGATTGCTCAACATGGGTATCGATACTTGTTCTTTCATCAATTCCACATTAGATACGAAAGATAGGGTTGCCCGTGAAAAGCAAATGGAATCTTCCGAACTCCAATTTGTATTTCTCTCACCTGAACGTCTTTGTATATACAAATTTAGAGAAAAATTGAAGACCATGCATGACATGCATGTATATTTCTCATATGGGGTTATAGACGAAGTACATTGCGTGTCAGAGTGGGGTCACGATTTTAGGTTTTCATACCTCCATTTGGGACGCAATATGTACAACTACGTTTGTGCGAAAGACGAGAATAAACGCCTTACGTTATTCGGTTTAACAGCAACGGCATCCTTTGATGTGCTGTCTGATGTTGAGCGTGAACTGTCTGGTAATGGGGCTTATCCAATTGATGCCGAAACAGTAGTCCGTTATGAAAACACGGATCGGCTTGAACTCCAGTATAAAATTGAGCGAGTTCCCTTAAATTATTCTTGCGATAGATACTATGATAAGAATGGATGTCTTGACAAAAGGTTGCCTGTTGCAGTTGACATCGGTGATAAATGGGCCGCATATGAAAGCAAAGGGGCTATTTTGCCAGAATATATCAGAAGCATTCCAATCAGCATCACCGAATTGCAAAGCAGAAAAAGTACAGAACGAATAAAGGCTGCTTTTGCTGAAAGGCAGAATACTGAAAATACTAATGATGGCGGGAATCTCATCAGCGATATTCCTGAAGACATGTTTGCTAAACGTGACACATATGAACAGGCTGGCATTGTCTTTTGTCCGCACCGTAACAAAACGGGGATCTCAGTGGGAGAGAATGCAAACTTTCTTTCACTCACTATCGGCGATATCGGAACTTTTACTGGCAGCTCTGATGATAAACAAGAGGACATGCAATCGTTTAAGAATCTTGAGCGGTTCAGGAATAATGAAATCCCTTTAATGGTAGCAACAAAAGCTTTTGGAATGGGTATTGATAAACCAAACGTTCGCTTTACGGTTAATATGAACTACCCAAGTTCTTTAGAAAGCTTCGTACAAGAAGCAGGGCGTGCCGGTCGTGATAGGAGAATCGCACTTGCGACTATTCTGTTCTCGGACTACAGACTGGTGCGCGTAAGCAAAAAATATGAAAAAAATGATTTTCCGTTGGCATTGCTTAAAAACAAATGGTTCAAGGAAGATGATCTGAGCACAATCCTCGCACATTACGGCATCGAAATAGATCCCGCTTTCTTAGATGTATTTACACCAGAACACGACTTGGTGAAGATTACTTGTAGAAGAGATAACGTGATGTATGGGTTTAATAAATGTAACAAAGACGACTGTGATAATTTTGTGGGATGCAAGTTGAGAACTATACCCTACGAAGCGCGAGGTTTTCACTACTATTCTGACCTTGAAGCAATTCTTACCGAAGCTGGTATGGAAGTGCCGCAGAAGGACTTGCAGTATTTGAATCCTGATTATGATACCGTCATTTACTTCTACAACAATAATTTCAAAGGCGACCTTGCTGAGAAGAAAGCGATGCACAGATTACTCAGCCAGTCAGTTGTTGAGATGTTCGTCGGTAATAGCGCTGAACACAAACCAGCTGAGACTGTGATAACCAGCAACTTGCTTGAAAAAGTCTTATCAGCCAAAGTGGGCACGGAGATTGTTGCTTACATCCCATACAGCGATGACGAGAATGCCCCTGACAATTACTCGGATGTTGCAAAAGCAATATATCGTATGTGCTGTATTTCCCTGATTGATGACTTTACACAGGACTACTCTACGCATAGATTTAGAATTGTTGTTATACGCAAACCTGACGGAGCTTATTATGATGGTTTGAAGTGCTTTCTGATGCGCTATTATACCGAAGGACGTGCATCAGATCTTATTAAGGAAGTACCAAACTATAGAGGTCAGAATGAAATACACAAGAGCCTTGGATACCTAACGGAATTCATCTATAGCAAAATAGCAGTCAAGCGGAAACGTGCCATTGATGACATGCGCCTGTTCTGCATTCAAGGTCTTGATGACATCAAAGATTGGAAAGAGGTCAATGAAGACCTAAAAGACTTCATTTTTTACTACTTTAATTCCAAGTATGCCAATGATGATTATGTGGCAGATACAGGTGAGCCTTTCTCTCTTACTGTTGATACCGACAGGGGCAAAGTGAGTTCTTTCGGTATTGTCGAAAAGTACATGAGAGTGATAGATGATGACTTGGTTGGCGGCGGCGGCACACCGATTGATAATCTTAAACACCTCCAAGGCGCTGTCAGATTAATACGGCGGGCATTGACCGACAAAAATCCAGCACTGGCATTGTTGAACTTTTTCTGCCTTGTTCAGTTGGGCATAAACAATAACGTGACTTTAGAAAATGAGATTATTGAAGATTACCAGCAAGGCTTGCTGGCATTTGCTGATATGTCAGAGTCCAAAGAGGAGTATTGGCGCTTCTTTGAATCCTTCCATGCTACGATTTGGAGCCTTCCACAGCAGTATGATTTATCAAGGCTTTCGGGTATTAAAGAAGAGTTAATTGCAAAAGCACATCTTGCGGTTTTGCGGAGATTAAAAAATAAATATTGCGAATAGGCACTCGAAAGGGGTTAAGTATGAGCACTAATCAAATTATTGAAATGAGCAAGGTAATAGGGCAAATTGAAGACGAGCTTCGTGACATTAAATCAGCAAAAGAGCAGGCAGAAGCTGTAATAGGTTCAAATAAGGCGCTGAGCGACTCTCTTCAGACTCTGTTTGACTCTACAAGCAACATGGCAAAGGTGTTGGAGAACAACTCTCTGCAAATAATTGCTGACATAACGAATAAAGTCGAGAGGCTTAATATCCAAGCATCTGACTTCGATAAGTATGCTCAGCAAGGTGTTTCGAAAATCAGTGAGCAATCAACTATAGCGCAGTCTAAGCTTGAGGCCGAACTGGGTAATTTGGTTCAGCAGCTCATGGGCACCATTTCTACTTCTACGCAACAGAGCTTAGAAGCTGTTAGAAATGAGCTTGCCGGACAGAGTATTTTGGTTCATGAGGCTGCGAAGAAGTTTGCAGATTCCACCGCGGATGCGATCGCAAAACAGGAAGGGCAAATCGCTGAAATTGACAAGTTGGTCGCTTGCATTCAGGAAAGACAATGTGCACTGGACTCGAAAATTGAAGAACTGAGACAACTGGATATCGTTCGCCTTTTCGATGAAATAAGCGAGATTCATAGAATTGAATCGGAAAACGCACTCACTACTAAAAAGTGGAGAGTAATCGAACTTAGCGCATTCGGAGCATGCATTGTACTCGGAATCGCCATAATTATTCGGTTACTTATAATGTGAGTGTTCATTGCATAATATAAAAGGACAAAGTTGCAAATAAAAATCCCCAGAATTGCAAAGGCCATTGATAGCAAGATCAAACCCCGATACCCTAATGGGTGCGAACCACAAAAGGGATAAGAGGGGGAAATGGAGGATGCTAACAATGACCAAAGTAAATGATATCAGAAAAGCTTTCTTCGAGGAAGGACGGGACATCAGCGAGATCTCACGGCTGTATAAGAGAGACCGAAAAACAGTCCTCAGGTACATCCATACTGAGAATTTCAACGAGGTCCATTCAGCGAAGCAGAATCCAATACCACAGCCAAAGTTAGATCCATACCAACAAAAGATTGACACCTGGCTGGAAAACGATCTGAAAGCCAGGAGGAAACAACGCCACACTGCGAGGAGAGTATTTAACCGGCTCTCAGAAATCCATGAGGAATTCAATTGCTCCTATCGCACCGTCGCAGCATACGTCCAAGAGAAGAAAAAAGAACTGTATAAGCCCACTGAGGAATGTCTGCCTTTGGATCACAAGCCCGGTGAAGCTCAAGTCGATTTCGGCAGTGCGCCTTAGCATATATCCAATATTGTCTTCAAAATTATTCGGAATCTGCGTTCTTCAGTCATTTTCTTAACCCATATGCTATACCGCAAACAAATACATAATTAATGGAGGCAGATCATAATGGCCAACGATAATAAAAAAATAAGTCAAATGAATTTTGAGGATCTTCAAGTTCCTGAGTTTTCAGTAGAATCAGATTATGCATCTGCTTTTCGTCTTACTGATCAGGAAAAGGCAAAAATGCCAGCAGAAAATAAAAATTTAACGGAACTGCGAATTAGATTATCAGAAATATTCGGCGAACGATTTCAAAATTATTCTCAATTCGAAGTAAAATGCGACATAAAACGAAGTACCTTTCAGAAAGTCATGCAATTCAATAATGTAAGGAGTATAACGCCCCAATTTCTAACAAAGTTTGTTATTGGCGCAGGTCTCACTTATGAAGAAGCCAATGAATTATTTTCGCTTATGGGGTCTCCACTTAACCCAGAGCGTAATCGCTATGCATTCATATTAAAATGTGAGTTAGATAAAAAAAGTGACATATCTGAACTCGATAATACCCTAAAAGAATTTGGTTACCCAAGCCTATTTTCAAAAGCGGACTAATTGTCCGCTTTTTGTTTATGATTTAATGTTACCATTCATATTGATAAACACACAAAACAAGAAAGGATGGCTGATATCATGAGGCGAAGTTTTTCCTGGGAAAATTTTACTACTCGGTTTATAAAAAGCATTTTATACAGTGAGAGGACAAGAAAAGAACTCCGGCCGAAGAATGACATTGAAGATATCATACTCCTCTTACCCTATATGGACAGGATAGCGACATTTCCAGACGAGAAGTTTATCAGACATTACCGCAGCGAAATCATGGACTACTTTTTTGCAGATAGTGTTAACCTTGTCAGTATTATCAAGGCTTTCGAGCGGAAGAATTATCATGGCGTACATATTGGATCTATGGACGAGATGTTATTCCAATTAAAACAATTAAAATTAACATCCACTGTCCTCTCGCTTATTATGAGTGAGTTGTATAAAAAAGGCCGGAAAATTGATGTGGATGAAGAATACTCTATTTTCAGCTATCCAAAGACTATTGACTTAAAAGAACAAGATCCTGTTGAACTGCCCCTTTACGACTTCCAAAAGCAAGCAGTCAACAAGTTAAAATCTTTCTTTGTTGAGGAAAATAAAAAAGCCGGCATTCTTGTCATGCCGACCGGCAGTGGTAAGACTCGTGTGGCAACTCGTTTTTTATTACAAGAATTAGTCGGTCGTGGTTATCAGGTTTTATGGCTTACCCATCGGGATATGCTGGTTGAGCAAACTGCAGATAGTATTTACAAGGCAGCATCAATCATAAAGTTCGAAGACATAAATAAGGATATTTTTAAAATGGTTTGCGTATCGGGTCAACATGCTACAGTCCGAGCTCTTGAAAATAATGATGATGTCATGATTTTCAGCGTTCAAACCTTGTGCCGCAATATGCCTTTTCTGCAGGCAGTTCTTAAAGACAAAATAATGATTATAGTTGACGAGGCGCATCATACATTGGCACCATCATATCAGCTGATTATTGATAAGATTCACGACCTGCGACCAGATTCCTTGTTATTAGGTTTAACGGCAACGCCTGTCAGAATTTCAAATGAAGGCACCGCTCATCTTATGAAAATCTTTGATAATAATATTGTGTTTAATATAAGAATGAGTGAACTGATTGCAAAAGGTGTACTTGCCATACCGAAATATATTCCAATTGATACCAATATCGATTTAGATACAACAATAACACTGGATGATAAAGCTTATATTCAGAAGTGGGGTGAATTATCTCCAGTATTAGTAGATCGAATTGCCCAAACTGCGGAGAGAAATGAACTTATTGTCAACACCTACATGAGTCGAAGAGAGGAGTTTGGAAAAACTCTAATCTTTGCTTTAAACGCAATTCATTGTATTAGTCTATGTGAAGAACTAAAGAAAAAAGGAGTGCGTTGCGACTACATTTACTCCGCCCATCCCGGGAATGATGAAAAAATCAATCATTTTAAAAATGGTACCCTTGATGTTCTAGTGAACATCAACATCTTAACTGAAGGCAGCGATGTTCCTGATATCCAAACAGTCTTTTTGACTCGACCAACCTCGAGTGATGTATTACTCATGCAAATGATTGGACGTGGGATGAGAGGTATAGATTGTGGCGGTACAGAAATTGTGAACATTGTTGATTTCCATGATATCTGGGGCAGTTTTACCAAATGGATGAATCCTGAATTCCTATTTGATGAGACAAACGCCGAGACAGAGATTCCAAATGTTGTTAAGAAGTCAATGAATAGGTCAGATTTTGTTCCGTGGGGAATGATTCGCGATTTACTCGATAATATCCATATATCTATGTCGGAAATGGGATATGCTGATGCGGTACTTCCAACCGGTTGGTATGATGTTGTTGACGAAGATGGCAATGATATGAAAATCCTTGTATTTGAATCCCAATTATTTGGATATAAGGCAATGTGGAATGATAAAGTCAAATGGAAAGAGGATGGTTTATTTGATGGAGAGAAGGCTCTTACAAAATTCTTCAGTGGCTTTGGATGGATGCCATCGGCATATGAGTTAAAGTGTTTGATTGATTTCTATCGGCTTTCAGGTCAAATGCCTCATCTTTATCCGCTAAAAGACCGTAAAAAAGTAGAAGCCTACATCATTGCAAAACAGTTAAAAGACACTAATGCAAGATTACAAGATATTGAAGCAAGAACAAGTCATATTTACAAAGAAAATAAATATATTATTGATAGTATTTATGGAGGTTATGAAGCATATACTGAGCGAGTAAATGATTTTATCCGCTATCCTGATGGCAATCGTCCTCTCGGTTCAAAAATTGAGGAAATGCCTTATGAATTTCTTACACTGGATCGTAATCCTATTTACGACTTGCATGAATTAGTTTTAGAAGTAATAAATGAGATGTTTGAAGGATCTTATCCTGATCGGCCTCCTGTGAATTGGACAGAGCAACCATACACCAGTTATTTTGGGCAATATAGGTATCCTAAAGAGGGTTTCCCAGGAAAAGACTTCATAATTATTAATTCTTTGCTCAATTCGAAGGATGTTCCAAGAGAAACTGTCAAATACATTATTTACCACGAACTGTTGCATAAAGGTCATCATAAGCACGATAAAGAATTCCGAATGTTAGAGCATAAATATCCTAACTATACTGAACATGAGCACTTTCTAGATTTCACCTTCCCAAAATTCGACCTCAAATATGCATTGTAAAAGCGGACAACATGTCCGCTATCAACCTTATACAAGCGTTTATACTTTCATATGAGAGAACCGAATTGACTTGGAAGGAATGATCAATGTGAGTGAATTCTTGGCAGCAATTGGATCAATGGTCGAACACAAATCATTTGGGAAAGGCATGATTTCAAAAATTGATGGGCAATATATATCAATTAATTTCAATAATGGCAATAAGACATTTGCATATCCTGGTTCTTTTCTCGAAGGTTACTTAAAAACTGATGATCCTCATATCAACTCAATAGTTGCAAATATTATGAAGTCAACAAAGTCGGTAGAAAAGAATGATTCATCGTGCAGCCCACAAAAAGTTATTCCTATTGAACAAAATATAGACGCACCATATCCCAGGGTAATATTCTGCAATATAGCTTGGATGAAAAACTATTGTGGTATTAAAAAAGATGATATCCCGGTGAATGGTGGTTCTTATGTAAAAAAGAACCAAAGAGGAAATGAGGTAGACAATTTCCTTCCTATTACAGTAGTCGAGGATGGAATAGATGAGCGTATATGCTATTTCGGAAGTTTCGAGACTATGGCATCAAATGGAAGCACTTCAAACCAAACCCATATTGAAAAAATTTATGGCTGCAAAGGATTGCAAAAAGCTGATTTTGCAGAAGGCGTCCTTGTCATTTGGTGCGCAACATCCAAAAGTGGCTCAAGCAGAATCGTTGGATGGTATAAGAATGCGACAGTATATAGACGCTATAAAGAAATCGAGATTGAAAATCCTGATGGGTCTACCGAGATTAGACCATACAATATCATGTGTGATATTGAAGATGCGGTTTTACTTCCAGAATCTGAACGTCAAGAAACAGTATGGTTTGCTCCAAGGAAAAATGAAAAGAAAGGTATTTCATTTGGCTTCTTTCGAGCGAATGTCTGGTATGCGTCGGAACCTGAAGCACAGCACTATGTGGAAAAAGTTGTCAAAAGAATCCGTTCTTATCATGGAAAAAATGATGCACCTAAGGTTCTGTAGTATACAAATTGAAAAATTAACTAATCTTTCTCCAGGAGGAATATTTATGACTTTGAATCTTATAGGAGTACAATGTTTGTTTTGTAAAAAATTAATTAGTCTTCCGCAAAAACTCGGAGATAAGCCATCGTGTTCTCGGTATAAAATTATACCCGATATAATTTTTTACGACGGGAAAAACTGCATACATTATACTGAAGATGCAGAATTAAAAGGTCAGTACTATTTAGATGATTAAGCCTACCAAACACTGGCAAGAAACAATTCCTACTTGCCACAGGAAATAAAAAATTGCGAAGATTATATAAATCAAATACTTTATCAAGATGCAGGATGAACGTTGGGTTACCGGCAGGAAGTATCTCGATATGCAAGCCTACTACGAAGCCTCAACTGCCCAGAATAAATCGACCCAAACGGGAGTCTGATCGGATAACAACCGAGAAACGAATTTAAGCACTTATATGGACTTGACTGAAAGGAACTGAAATGGAGTTAATCATAAAAGAGAAAATGGTTTTACCTTAATCCAGTTTTTGTACCAGCCAAAATGTTAGTCCGACCTGATTTCGGGATACTTAATATCATCCAGACTGACTTCGGGAATGATTCAAAAGCAGGGAAGAAGGTCGCCTGTAAATCACCATTGATTCATAACTAACTTCATCGCCACCGTGTTGTAAAAGTATGGAAAAACATGAATAAGTGTGTTATATTAACAGTAGAAAATATCTAAATATTGCGATAATACAAATTATAAATTTGAGATTTGCGGACCATGAACAGCTTGAATCACATAAGAAGGCATTGAGGCAGAAATATTTGGATTGATGATTTTAAAGGAGAGTTGCTATGAAAATCGATTTTCATAAAGGTGCAAAACAAGTTGACAAGGCTATTGGAATAGCTGCGGAAATCGGAAAAAAAGGCAGCTGATAGCACAAAAGAAGTTTCACAATCACTAGCCAATAAAGCGCAAGCGAAATACTCGGAAACGCAGCTCAAGAAATACAATCCTGTTTTTCCTGACGAATATTCGGATCCAAAGTTCGGTCTTCCCAACCTGATTATGATTGTTGACGATGCTATACGTAAAAATATAGACGTTTGCAAAGGAGCAATCGGATGGAAAGCATTTGAAAAAGGTGTAGAGGTATTGCGCCTGTATGATGAAGCAATTGCTTTCAGTGGCCTGCATTTTGTCCCGGCTGCGGTCTGTGATGCGATATATTATGTTGATGTCCACGACAGAAGCCGTTTTATACGGCTTGATTGTTTTTTTGAAAAAATGCAGGAATCAAAATTAGCCGAGTTACAGCACATTGCTTATTCATTAGGTGCAAAAAAATACAGTGTCGAAATGTACGACACGACTAGCGAGCAACACACCTTCAAACAAAACGGTTCGGCAAATAGAAAGAGCAGGGTTGGGACCTTAAAAAAATCAGTCAGTGCTTCAGAGGAACGAGATCTGACAGCCGAAAATAAAACGCAAAGGAAGGCCATTGCATTTGCTGAATTTTCAGGAAACATGAAGCCTACTCAACCCGATCTTCTGTGGTTTGCCAATGATGACAATATCAAGAATTTAATCCGTATGCGTTGCGCCGGCGAGGGCAAAAGCGAAGTGAAAACATATTGTATCGAGCTAAAAGGAACAGATTTTGCAACTATGGGCGTAAGTACCGCTGTAAAACTTGATGCCGCTGTAGGTTGCCTTGGGTTAGGCAGCAGCTTCAACTTGAAAAGCAGGGCGGTCGAAGAGCGCCACCATAAGATGAGTTTTCAATTAGAATTTTGACAAATCAAAATCGATAAATAATCTTCTTGCGATTATGCAAAGTATTGGATAGATCTATAGATTTTTCTTTGCTTGCGAATGATCAGCAGTTCGTGTGTTCAAGTCACATCACCACTCCACAAAAAACCCGCAAACCTGGTTGCCCAAGGCTTGCGGGTTTCTTAATTTATTAAATGATGATGCTTGATTTGCTTCTTATCAATATCACTGGCCAAGTTTTTGTCCGCACACTGGGAGACCATCAATGGCAACAGTAAATCCAATGCTCATTGGAAAGACTGGTGAGCACAGGCCAATTACAGGCATTGCCTTACATACCCTATATGTGAAAGTATTGAGAAGGTAAGTTGATCGTGGAAGGAATGAATTCATTCGTTTAAGCTAAGTATACACTGCTGTTTCTGGATATATTGACTTGTTTTCACTAACAGATAAAGGCTATAATATTGCTGCTAACATATTTCCGCGTACTGAAAATGCCTTGAAAATTGCTATCGACCAATTCCCGCTAACATAAAACGTAGACCAGACATCGATCAGATGCGATCTGGCCATGTTGAGACTGTGGAAGTGCTGCAAAAATAAAGTCTCTTGAAGAAAAGTGGAGGTAAAATCTAATGGAACAATTTGAAAATGTAACGGTAGTAAAAAAAGCAAATATCTATTTCGACGGCAAAGTGACGAGCAGAACCGTATTGTTCGACGATGGAGAAAAGAAAACATTAGGGATTATGCTGCCCGGAGAATATGAATTCGGGACGGCGGATAAGGAACTTATGGAGATAATTGTAGGAAATCTTGAAGTTAAATTACCGGACAGTAGCGAATGGAACGTTTTTAAAAGCGGGGATACATTTGAGGTTAAGGCGAATTCGAAATTTAAGCTGATTGTAAAAGAAGTAACCGATTATTGTTGCTCATATCTTAAGGAATAGAATTTCTCGAAAAAAAGCATCTGCTGAAAAGTTGGCAGATGCTTTTACATAGTCCAATATTTGAAAGGCAAATTCAATAAATGAGATATTGCGTCAACCCAAAATGAAATTAAATGGTAAACTTCACCGCACCCAATATCTAATAATTTGCAGTAAACAGCAATTTGGTAATCCGTAATCATCTTCCCGTTTAGAAGGAGGCCGTGATTGCGTTCTTATAAATTGTTTCCAACATATCGGAATCCCCAAGTTGAACAATGCCCCAATCCGGCCCCACACATCCTCATTGCCCAGCTCTATTCAATATATTATACAAAGTCTGCAAGGAGATCTTCAATTTCCTTGCAGCTTCCTTTTTTCCGGCATAATGGTGCCCGTACTTCTCCAAAGCCTTCATCACGAGCTTATGCTCAAACTCAGCCATAGGAATCACTTCATTCGGTTCAGCCGGATGATTCAAAAACAGATAAGGCTTCAGCAATTCCGGGCTGATGGTCGCCTTATCAGCCATAAACACCAGGCGCTCTAGCATATTCTCCATTTCCCGGACATTGCCGGGCCAATCATAACGGCACAGCAGGGCCACCGCCTCATCACTGAAAACACAGGCCTTGGATTGCTTTCGGTTGATGTTTGCCAACAGGGCTTCGGCCAGGACCGGGATGTCATCGATTCGGCTGCGCAGAGGCGGGATGTTGATGGTGATCACATTCAACCGATAAAACAGATCGGATCTAAACAGCTTGTCATGGATCAGCTGCATTAGATCCCGATTGGTTGCGGCAATGATTTTGACGTCGATCTTGTGGGAGCCACTGCCCCCAAGGCGCTCAACCTCCTTTTCCTGAAGGACCCGCAGCAGCTTGGCCTGCAGGCTTAAGCTCATATCCCCGATCTCATCTAAAAAAATGGTGCCTTTATGTGCCAGTTCAAACTTGCCGATCCGGGTTTTATCAGCCCCGGTGAAAGCCCCTTTTTCATAACCGAACAATTCGCTTTCAAGCAAATGGTCCGGGATCGCGGCGCAATTGATTTTAATGAACGAATTGTTTGAGCGGTTGCTGTAGTGATGGATTGCCTGGGCAAACAGCTCCTTGCCGGTGCCGCTCTCTCCTTGGATCAGGACGGTCAAATCCGAATCAGACGCTCGTTTGGCGGTGGCCACGCAATTTAAAAAGCTTGATGAGCATCCAATCAGATCATCAAACGTATATGTTGTGGTGGTGAGATTTTTGATCTCTTCTCGCAAATAATCGATGACCTCTTTGCTCTTTTCCAATTTTCTCGCCATTTTGGTCACGTCGGACAGCTCTTTAAAGACGGCGATGGCGCCTTTGTATTCTCCGTCAACGATAATGGGGTATCCGTTTGACAGTCCTTTCACGTCCGTGCTGAGGATTTCATTGATGTTATTGAGAACGGGCTGATGGGTGCGCATAACCTCCACCAAGGCGCCTTTTGGGGAAACCTCAAGGATATTGTGTCCAAGACGGGATTCGGGCTGCAAACCGGAGATGTCTGTAAAAGCTTTGTTGATATAGATGACCGTGCCTTCCTGATCGATGATCTGGATACCCTCGTTGGTGGCGTTAAAAACCGCCTCCAATTTGATGTTCAGTTCTTTAATGACGGACAAATCGTTCTTGTTCTTGATCAAATGAAATAATATTTGGACGACTTTATCATCTGCGACTAAGGTACCGGGTGCTTTGAGCCGCATGATCGCATTCCGGATCTCCATATCCTGTGTCACATCGATGATCACATCCGCAGGATGGTTTTGGATCAAATCATCGAGGCTGTCCGAAATCGTAAGATGATGCGGATCCAGGTAACTCAGGGTTTCATGTTGAGACATCGTGGGCCAAAGACCCACGATGTTTATGGTTTTCAGCGACAGGAAAGCTTTGATCAGGCTTAAGCTGACCGGATTGGTGCCGACAAAGATGACTTTTATTTTTTTGCCCATTTCAACACCTCCTGGAATAATGCAAGAATAAATCAAAAATCTGGATTTTGAACTCTAAAAATTGGATTCCGCAAAAAGAGCGCGGGGCTTTGATTTCAGGGAATTCTGAAAAATACACGCATCCAAATATTTGATGCGGAGGTTCTCCGATGCTTGCTATTGTTAATATAAGGCATTGGCACAGTATTTGCAAATGATACAAGGTATGGGCATGTTGATGGTTTTCCAAATCACTGCCCTTGCAAAAGCTTCAGTTCAAGAGAGGGACAGGAAGCCAATCACAAATCGGACTTGGCCAAAGAGGTGAAACACATTGAACGTCATGGAGACCGACATCGCGGTCATTGGGGCTGGGCCTGCCGGATTATCCGCTGCGATTCAAGCTGCCAGGTTCGGCGCAAAAGTCCTCCTGCTGGATGAGAATAAAGCTCCGGGCGGGCAGTTATTCAAGCAAATCCATAAATTTTTTGGCTCGAAAGAGCATCACGCCGGCGTGAGAGGATTCCACATCGGCCAGGAGCTGCTCAAGGAAGTTCAAAGGCTTGGCGTGATGGTCATGCTGGATACGGTCGTCTATGGCATCTATGAAGGCCTGACCTTGGGCGTTGTCCATCAAGGCGATCATTATTCAATCAAGGCCAAACGGGTGATCCTTGCCACAGGCGGCCAGGAAAACTATATGGCTTTTCCCGGCAGTGCTCTGCCGGGGGTTATGGGCGCGGGGGCGGCCCAGACCATGATCAATGTTCACCGGGTCTTGCCCGGCAACAAAATATTGATGATCGGATCAGGGAATGTAGGGTTGATCGTTTCGTATCAATTGATGCAGGCCGGGGCCCAGGTGGCGGCCTTGGTTGAAGCCATGCCGCACATCGGCGGCTATGGCGTCCATGCGGCAAAAATACGACGGGCGGGTGTGCCGATTTATACATCCCATACGATTTTAAGGGCTTTGGGAGAGAAAGAGGTGTCAGGGGCGGTCATCGCCCGGCTTGACCCGCACATGCGGCCCGTTCCCGGAAGCGAGAGGGAGTTGTCCGTCGACACGATCTGCCTGGCGGTTGGGCTCAATCCCATGACGGAGCTGGCCTGGATGGCCGGATGCCAGTTTGAGGTCGTTCCGGCGCTCGGGGGATCCATCCCCCTTCATGACCACAACATGCAAACAACAATCAAGGGAGTTTATGTTGCCGGAGACATTGCGGGCGTTGAAGAGGCTTCCTCCGCCATGGAGGAGGGCAATCTTGCCGGTATTGCGGCGGCAGAATCCTTGGGCTGTCTTCGATTCGATGAAGCCAAAGCACAAAAAGACATGTATCTGAACCGACTCATGGCCTTGCGAACCGGGCCCTTTGGCGATAAGAGGCGATTGGCCAAAGACCATGTGTTGGAGGCCATGAAGCACGCAAGCTCTGGCCGGGTATCCGGCTGAATGGGCAAAGCGACTGGCGGCTGGCTGAATTTTATGGATCCGCAGGCCCCGCCGGCACATCAGGGATCAAGGGATTCCGGAAAGGTGAGATCAATGGAAGCGAACACTGGGAAATTTATCTGCCGATGCCAGGAAATCACCGAAGAGGAAATCGAAAAGGCGATCCAGGACGGGGCAACGACGATCAAAGGCATTAAGGACCGCACGGAAGCTACCATGGGTCTATGCCAGGGCAGAACCTGCCGGAGGCTGATTGAGCGAATGCTTCCAGCCTCCGGGGAACTTTCCCGGGAAAGGCACAGCTGCAGGCCGCCGGTGCGGACGGTGAAGATCGGGGACCTGCTGAAGGACGAATCGTCGAAAGGGGAATTCGAATGAATTCGGTTGATGCAGTGGTGATCGGCGGCGGGGTGATTGGCTGCGCGGTGGCCTATAACATGGCCAAGGCCGGTGTGTCCGTCGCCATCGTTGAACGAGATGACATCTGTGCGGGAACTTCGGCTGCCTGTGACACGGCGATCCACTTACAGTCCAAGAACCCAGGCATCCATCTTCAGATGGCTCAGGAAAGCATCAAGTTGTTTCCTGAGCTCCAAAAGGATTTTGATGAAGACATACACTTCAAGAAAACCGGGACCATGATCGCGATTCAAACCTGGGAGCAATTTGAAGTGATGCGTGTTTTTGCAGAGCGGCAAAGAAACCATGGGTTGGATGTGGTGATCCTCGATCGAGCCGCCGCCGTCGAAAGACAGCCCATGATGAAGGGCGATGTGGTTGGGGCCACCTATTGCACGGCCGATGCCACCATCCATCCCCAGTTCCTGACCAAAGGCTATTTTCAGGCCGCCAAAAAATACGGGGCCAAAGCGATGCTGCACACGAAGGTGGAAAACATCGTCCTTAAGGAAGGGCATGTGGCGTCCGTGACCACCAATCGGGGAAACATCCCGTGCAAGTATGTTGTGAATGCTTGCGGGGCTTATGCCCCGTTTATAGGAAAGATGGCGGGACTGGACATACCCATTGCGCCGAGACGGGGGCAAATTGTCGTCACCGAGCCGATGCCTAAGTTTACGCATACCATTGTCAATTGTGCGCGGTATATCGCGGCGAAATTCAGACCGGACCTGCTTGGGACCAGTGAAGCCGACAGGATGGGGGTTGGACTGTCCCTGACCCAGACGGAAAGAGGCAATTTATTGATCGGCGGAACGAGAGAGTTTGTTGGATACGACACAAGAACCACGCAGAAGGCGTTGTTGTACATTCTTAAGCATGCAACGAACATTCTGCCTGCGCTGAAAGATATCCATATCATCCGCACCTTTGCAGGGCTTAGACCTTTTACCCCCGACGGCTTGCCGATCCTGGGGAATGTGCCGGGAATCGAGGGCTTCGTCATGGCGGCCGGGCATGAAGGCGACGGCCTGGCCCTTTCGGCGATCACCGGGAGGCTCATCGCTGAAATCATTTGTGAAAAACAAAGCGCTTATGATTTTGATTTAACAAAATTATCCCTAGAACGTTATAGAAACATTGATATAAAGGCTTTCGAAGCCCAATACGCGGTTTGTAAATAAACTTGGTTAACCTTACCTTCGGATGCGGAAACACCGAACGAGCCTCGAGCCATGGATTTGAGTGGCTGTCTATATAAAAATTTGGTATACTCAAACCGAGGTGATGGTGATGGAACCCAAAATCGAGGACAGGGACTTAAGGATTCTGGAATATTTCAAGGATATCAACGTTCCGCTGGGGGCATGGCAAGTCGCAAATCTGATGGCCAATGACGGAATCGAAAGCAGCACGGCAACCATCGGAAGACGTTTGAACAAATTGGAGAATGCAGGATATCTGGCGCAAGACAGCAAGTTTCGAGGCCGGCATATTACCGCTCAAGGCATCAAAGCGTTGGCGCTTAAAAAGCATATGAAGGATATCAGTCTGCAATCCATGCATCTTGAAAAGTATCTGGTTCCTGAGCTTCTGGAAGATTTTAAAACCATCCTTGAGGTTCGACGGATCGTTGAATCAGGAACCGCTCGATTGGCCGCGATGCGGGCCACGGAGCAGGAAATCCTCGACATGGAAGACTTACTGCTCAAAGAGGAACAAAAATACAAGTATTTCTGGATCAACAGGCTCGATGTGGAATTCCATATTTCGATCGCCAAAGCGGCAAAAAATGCGATCCTGGAATCGTTGTATTCGCAAATTCTGGGGATGGGTCAGCAATCCACGGCCTTCGAATATTTAAGAAAGCGGATCAAAGCCGGATTTGTGTCGAACCATCGAAAGGTCTTGGACGCCATAAAGAAACGAGATGCCGAAGCCGCTGAAGCCGCGATGCAGGAGCACATCGACGCGCTGATTGGCGACCTCAAGACCTATTATGATACATATATTTTTGAAGAGGCACAACAGGGCGGCGGGGAAGCACGAAAGGAATCGTGAGTCCGCTTTCTTAGCCATAGCTGTCCACACGCGATGACGGGTTGACAAAACGACGCAAAGGGAGCATATTAACATTAGCTGCTCATAAAATGATGAGCAGGCAGAAGCAATCAACGAACCGAAGGCTCCTTCAGCCGGAGCGCAGGATGAGAAGCGCATGAAAGAGTTTTTTATAAAGAAGCCTTGAGAAGGAGGTGCCGATCTTAAAAAACCAAAGTGAGGGCCTTGGTTGTGGTACAGGCTGGTGGAAAACTGCAAAAAATGTTTAGGAGGATGATCCAATGATCCAAGTTATTATGAGCGGTGCACTCGGCCGCATGGGGCGAGCCATTGCGGAAAATGTGAAGCTGGAAGAAAACATGAGAATTGTGGCGGGGGTTGATAAAGCTGAAGGCACTGCCGACTTTCCCATTTATCACGACATCCGTGATGTAAAGGAAGCTGCGGATGTGATCGTTGATTTCTCAAACCCGGAAAATCTCCAGAATATTTGCCAATATGCCGAAGAACACAATATCGCTTTGGTGGTTGGGACCACGGGCATCCTTGAAGAGGATCGGAAAAAACTGCACGCGGCGGCACAGAAGGTTCCGGTCATTGCAAGCCACAATGTTCATGTGGGAACCTATGTGTTTATCAATTTGGTCAAACAGGCTGCAAAACTTTTGCCTGACTTTGATGTTGAAATCGTGGAACGGCATCATAACCAGAAAATCGATGCGCCAAGCGGTACAGCCCTCATGATCGCCGACGCCATTCGGGAAGTCCGGAATGATGCTGAATATGTCTATCAGCGGGCGGATAAAATTCAGAAAAGAGCGAAAAATGAGATAGGGATCTATTCGGTCAGAGCGGGCAATATTATTGGACAACACACCGTCATCTTTGCGGGAGACGACGAGGTGATTGAATTGAACTCCAATATTACATCAAGGAAGGTTTTGTCCGCAGGCGCGGTGCAGTGCGCTAAATTTATTGTGGAAAAAGCGCCTGGATATTACACATTGTTTGACGTTGTCAATTATCTGGAAAACAAGGAGGGATAACCATGAAAAAACACTTTGTATTCGTATTAGCAAGCCTTTTGACCGCATGCATGCTTTTAGCGAGCTGTGGAACGCAAGCGAACATTGCCTCCAATGCCCCCGTGGTGGCTGCGCCGATCAAGACGGACATTGTGATTGCGCTGCAAGGCGAGCCCAGCTCTTTAGATGTCCATTATCCCGATGATGGCAATATGTATTTTGTGACCTACAATGTTTACGAATCTTTGTACAAGATGAATGGCACGACCCTGAAGCCCGATCCCTGTCTTGCGACCGGCGCGAAGAAAATCAATGATACAATCTGGGAATTTACCCTTCGGGAAGGCGTCAAGTGGCACGACAACACCGATTTTACGGCTGAAGACGCGGCTTTCTCCATCAACCGGATCATTGATCCGGATTTCGGTTCCCAGAATTTATCCGATGTGAACACCATCGAAAAAGCCGAAGTCATTGATTCAAAAACGATCCGGGTCACAACGGTGGGACCTGATCCGATCCTGCTCAAACGCTTGACCAAGCTGGATATTCTGCAAAAAGCCTTCTATGAAGGCAAAACCACCGATGAGGTGACCAGAGTGGCGATGGGCACGGGCCCGTACAAGCTTGATGAGTGGAAAACGGGAGAGTATATCAAGGTCTCTGCTTTTGACAACTATTGGGGTGAGAAGCCATCCATCAAAAACGCCACGTTCCGGTTTATTGAAGAACCCATTACGCGTCTTTCCGCGCTGAAGACCAAGGAAATCGACTTTGCGGTCAATATGTATCCGGAATACGCTGCTGAATTGCCAAAGGTTTTCAGCGCTGTGGGAATGGAAACCTATTGGATCCGTTTCAACCAGATCAATGGCGTTATGAAAGATAAAAAAATTCGTTTGGCTGCGAATTATGCCATTGACCTGCAAGGCTTGGCCGACAGCCTGTTTTTAGGCTATGCTGCGCCTGCCCAGGGGCAAATGGGCCGCGAAGGCTATTTCGGATACGCTGAGAACGTTATAGGCTATGGCTATGATCCGGAAAAGGCCAAGACTCTGCTGAAAGAGGCCGGGTACAACGGAGAGGTGGTCCAGATCATCTCCGAACGTGGCAGGTGGCTGAAAGATGGAGAACTTTCTGAACTTGTCGCGACGCAGATGACGGAGGCCGGCTTCAACGTGGAGCTTAAATTTATCAGCTGGAATGAATATCTCGAAACCATGTTTAATAAGGACAAGATGCCCCATATGCAATACAGCTCGAATTCCAATGAGTTTTTCGATATGGATAAAACTTACAGTGCATTGGTGCATAGCGCAGGGACTCAGGCGGGCATGAAAAATGCCGAGTACGACCAGCTGATCGAAGCGGCGCGGGTCGAGATGGACGAGGCAAAACGCGAGACGATGTATGCGGAGCTTACTCAAAAGCTGCACGAGGATCCCTTCGCACTCTTTCTTCTGACCTTGAACGACCTGCATGGGGGTGCTGAAAATCTGAATTGGATCCCGAGACAGGATTCCAAAATTTATATCAGTGAAATGTCCTTCTCCTGATACGAGAACGGCAAGGGACAAAAAGCTTCGCTAATTGGATATGGATTGCATGATGACCTCCAACAGCAAAAAAGCCGCTGCCTAAGCGACCGGATGATTTCAAAAAGGTGCCGCCGATTGATATTGGCAGCACCTTTTTTGCGTTTATACGATTCGTCAATGATCTTGCGATTTGTAATGCATAAGAAACTGAATGCCCAAATTGCTGATCGATGACCCTACGCCGACGGTTGAATGGACCAGGCCTTGGCTGCTTAAATAGGCTAAGCGGCTTTTCACTTGCTGAAGGGACAACTTAATACCCTTTGTTTCCAAGGCCAGCTGAATTTGACCGCGGCCCATGAAGCCAGACTCGTTTTCCTGGGCCTGCCGGAGGACCTCGAGGATGAAGACGCATTCAGAGCGAAACCTTTTATTGGGGAAGAAGATTTGAATCAAGGTGTTTTTATTCAGGGATAAACCGGGCTGCTGCATCGGTAAAGAAAGTGCGCACGGAACTTGGGCGGATGGATGGGTTGATCCTGAATCTTCCCTTTGCACCGGCAGCTTAAGAATGCCTCGAAGTTCTCGATGAAGATCATCCGATAAATCCAGGGTGCTGATTAGATATTCAGCAGCGTTTTCTAACTCGCGAATATTACCGGGCCAGGAATGGCTTTGAAGAATGGATATTATGGCGTCATGGTTCAATTGATCGTAAGCGCATAGATTGTCGTGGGAGAGTTTTTTTATGATAGCCTTAAATATGGCAGGAATATCTTGCTTTCGATCGCGTAAGGGAGGGAGCTGAAGGGGCAGCACGTTGAGCCGGTAATACAGATCCTGGCGGAAGCGCCCCTCATGGATCAGGGCGCAAAGATCATGATTCGTTGCTGCGATGATGCGCACATCCACGGGGATGGTTTTATCTCCGCCGACGCGCATCACTTCTTTTTCTTGCAATGCGCGCAAAAGCTGGGTTTGAATCTTCAAAGGCGCATCGCCGATTTCATCTAAAAACAGCGTTCCTGTATGCGCGATCTCAAAAAGGCCTCGCCGGCCTCCTTTTTTTGCACCGGTAAAAGCACCTTCTACATAACCGAAAAGCTCACTCTCTAATAAGCTTTCGGTAAGGGCGCCGCAGTTGATGGCGACAAAAGGGGAATGAGTGCGCTGAGAAGCATTGTGGATGGCTTGGGCAAGCAGCTCTTTTCCGGTTCCGCTCTCTCCGTTGATGAGAATCGTGGAAGAGGTCCGTGCGAATCGAGAGGCTTTCGAAATAAGCTTTGACATGATATTGCTTTCATGGACAATGTCTTCGAAATAATATTTTGCGGCATTCGAGTTGTGCTTCTGGATTTTTCGGTACTGCAGATCGATATTCTGTATATTGGCCAATGGGATAATACTAATGATGGAATAATGTTCGTTGGAAGATAGCTCAAGCGCTTTCCTTGTGGCATAGAATTCATGATGATCCAATTGCATGAAACCGGAATCCAGCAGATTGCGCAGCTCCCCTTTGGGAAAGATATCTTTGAGGCAATGTCCAATCAAGCTTTCTCTGCTTAATATTTCGGACGCCATCTGGTTATGCAGCACAACCTCGTTTTGATCGTTGACTAAGAGGATGCCATATTCAAAGTTTGAAATGATGGCTTTCAACTGGACCTGCAGATTGTTGTTTTTACTGCTTTCCAAGGAAAGCGCGAGATTGGTTTTTACGATGCCTCTCATGTAGCGGGAGCTCACAAGATGATCGCATGCGGCATTGCCGGTGAAATGATAGAGGATGCCGGCAATCGTCATGATGCTGATTTGCCGTTCACCAAGATCAATGATGTGGGGAATTTGTTCGGGAACATTCTCAACCTCCCCGGCGGTTATGGCGTATTGAAAAGGCTTTCCGGAGTAAGAAGGCACCTTATACCGGGCTTCTAAACCGATGCGTGCATCATGATCGGAACGTGGATTGCGGCTTGTTGGTTGTGCCCAGGTATAGGCTGTATTTAAGTTATAGGGGTCTGACAGGTCAAATTCATCATAAGGAAAATATTTCATGGGCGGCAGGTCAAGCTCAATCATTTCTTCGATCAGCTCATAAGCGGTGGTTACAAAATCGTTGACCACCAGCACTTCTGAGTGGGGGGGGATCTGTAGCAATCGATACAGGTTGCTTGGATCGATTGAACGTCGTGCAATGATGTATTTGCTTTGCGGATGAAGATGGGGCAGGATCAAATGGGTAAATGACCGCGCAGTGATCAGGAAGAGATCATCTTTTGACAATGCCTGAGAGGCGAGTGCCTTATAGCAATAACCTTTTATACAAAACTGGCTGCCTATGATGGGACTCAGGATTTCACAGACCGTACGGGCTGCTTTTTCACTGGAGGAGATGACGGTCAGATTGAAATTCATAGAGAAACCTCCTTGCATCTGGTCTGGACCAGGTTCATTATGTAACCTGGTTGCAACCAGTCTGCTTTGACTGTACCATAAAAAAGCACGAAAAGCGAGAGCCAGAAGCAGCGGAATGACGGGAAATCAAATAAATACTGGGCGGAATCGAATGAAAACCCCGCGAAGGTCGTTGGCATATAAATTGCTTAAATAAGGATTGACCAAGGATTGGAAGGAGGTGAAAATGATTAGGACTGTAATAAAAAATGGCTTGGTTGTGGACCCGGCGAATCGAATATGCTCAAAATTAGATGTTGCGATTGAAGAAGGGAAGATTGCCGAAATATCTTCAAGTTCCCTTTCGGGCGAAAACAGCATCGATGCCCAAGGCTTGGTGGTTGCCCCGGGCTTTGTGGATCTCCATATGCACGAAGACCCTTACAATGCCCTGGAGGACCGCTTTGAATTCGACGTTCTTGAATGCATGCTGCGAATGGGGGTCACCACAGCCATTGGCGGAAATTGCGGCATCGGGCCGGAAAAACCGGATGTGTACCTGGATGCGGCAGATCGGCTGGGCCTGCCTGTAAACCTTGGCTTGCTCGTGCCTCATGGCAGCTTAAGGGCTTTGGTCGAGCTGAAGGATCGCTACCAACAGGCGCCTTTGCACAAAATAGAAGCCATGGCTCGCTTAGCCGAAGGCTTTCTGGACTCGGGATGCTTGGGGATATCCTACGGCATTCGCTATATCCCGGGCCTGAACGATCTCGAGATGTCCTCGATCAACCGAGCGGCCTACAGAAGCCAAAAACTGGTGGCTGCGCATATTCGCGATGATGCTGCTGCGGTCATTGCGGCGGCCAAGGAGTTTATTCAAAGCGGCGTCGAGGCCGGTGTGCCGATCCAAATTTCTCATATTGGAAGTATGGGAGCCTATGGACAAATGGCGGAGCTGTTGGCAATGATGGATTCCTATCGTGCAAATGGATTGGATATTGCTGCCGATTGTTATCCGTATATCGCGTTCAGCACGGCCATCGGTTCAGCGACCTTTGACGAAGGATTCATAGCCCGCTATGGCGGGGATTATGACCGCATTGAAGTCGCAGAAGGGGAATTCAAGGGACAACGACTCAATGAGGCGCTGTATCGTGAACTGCGTGCAAAGCATCCTGAAACCCTGTTGATCGGCCATGTTATGAATGAAGCGGAGGTCGACCTGGCCCTGAATCACCCCAATGTGATCATGGCCAGTGATGGCATCTTAAACAAGTCCCAGGGACATCCAAGAGCCGCAGGTTCTTTCCCGCGTTTTATCAGGAAATATGTGTATGAGAAGCGTCAGATGGGGCTGTGTGAGGCCATCGCAAAGATGACGTGCCAGCCGGCGCAACGGATCGGAATTCGCAAAGGAACGTTAAGCATCGGAGCGGATGCGGATGTCACGATGTTCGATTGCACTGGAATTTGCGACGAAGCCAGCTTCAGCGAGCCTACGCTATCTCCTAAAGGGATTCGGGCCGTTTGGATTGGCGGAGAACTGGCCATGATGGATGGACAAATCATCAAAGGCAATCTTGGGAAGTCGATTCGAAAATAGAAGCGTATTATGAACGGAGGACAATATTTATGGAATTTGGCATTATGTCCCTCTTGCCGCCCTTGCTGGCGATCCTGTTGGCTCTTATATTAAAAAATGTTTTCGTGGCCTTATTTTCCGGTGTGTTTCTCGGTTATATCATTCTGGCTGATTGGAATATTTTTAAAGGCTTCAATGACACGCTGTATGCCTTTGTAAAAGTCTTTGAAAGCAACTCCAATACCATCGTTATTATTGTTTGTGCTCTGTTGGGCGGCCTGACGCTGGTGATGGAAAAATCCGGCGGCATCAACGGATTTGTAGATTTAATGACCAAAAAGAAATCCTTGATCAAATCAAAACGGGGATCTTTGATTTTTACCTGGCTGCTTGGCGTCCTTGTGTTCACCTCGGGAACGGTAAGCTGCCTGATTACCGGTGCGGTGAGTCATCCCTTGAATGATGCGATGAAAGTATCGCGAGAAAAACAAGCCTTTTTTGTTCATAGCACATCCACGCCGGTTTGTGTGCTCTTGCCGCTCAGCGGTTGGGGTGCGTTTATGATCGGCTTGCTGGAGGCCCAGGGAATCAGCAATGCGCCTACGGTTTTGATGCAATCGATCCCGTTTAATTTCTATTGTATTATTGCGGTTGTGGTTTTGCTGATCATTGCGATTACCGGTAAAGATTTCGGTGCCATGAAATTGGCTGAGGAATATGCCGATAAACATGGGTTTGCGAATGAAGGCGAGAGCCATGTTGAAGCGGCAGGAATCAAAGCCTCCAATGCAATCAACATGTTAGCGCCCCTTGGGACAATGATCGTCGTCATTATTGCCGTTATGGCCATCACAGGCCAGGGCAATCTGCTTAAGGGCAGCGGTTACGCCGGGATTCTTTGGGGAGTGGCTTTATCCTTATTGGTTTCAGGAGGTTTATACATCAAGCAGAAGATCTATACCTTCGACGGTTTTGTCAATGATGTATTCCAAGGCGTGGGGAATATTTTCCCGGTTGTCAGCATCCTGATTTTTGCTTTCTCCATGGGCGCTGTGGTGAAGATGCTGGACACAGGAAATTATTTAGCATCTCTCTTTTCAGGCTTCTTGAGTCCGGCGATCCTGGCGGCCCTGGTTTTCGTGATCGCAGCCTTAATCTCTTTTGCGACCGGAACCTCCATGGGTACTCATGCCGTGATGATGCCGCTGGCGATGCCCTTGGCCATGGCCATGGGCAGCAATATTCCGATGATTGCTGCGGCAGTGTTTGGCGGAGGCATTTTTGGGGACCATGCATCCCCGATTTCGGATACCACGGCCTTGTCTTCGGCCACGACGAACTGTGATCCAATGAAGCACATCAAAACCCAGCTGCCCTATTGTCTTACATTTGCTGCGGCGACGGTGATTTTATACTTAGTTGTAGGAATCATGATGTAGGCCCTTTAAGGGAAAACATTTTCTGGATTGACGACATACAGAAGGAAGGGGCTGTGTGAAAACACGGCCCCTTTGTACCGCTTGAAACGTAAGTTTCAGGCGGTTTCTTTTTGCTTTTTCGC
>ENA-ORXD01000419-ORXD01000419.1-sediment-metagenome-genome-assembly--contig:-NODE-419-length-55546-cov-4.591844_pt1 | contig 55546 bp, 53 predicted proteins | sample MGYA00237862_ERZ511471 | MGnify/ENA metagenome assembly ERZ511471
ATCTCAAGCGATCTTCATCTTATTTTTTCATTAAATGTAGCCGGATTGTTTCAATATCATTCATCTGCTTTGCTGCTATTGCGTCGATCTTGGCTGATAGTCCATCGACTTTTGTAGCCAACTGTGTCATTACTCTGATCTGCTCGTCCAGCCTGGGATTTATCGCAATCATGCACTGGACCTGACAGTATATGCCACAAAATATTCCGCAATACTTATCGATGTTATACTGTAATGGATTAGCGCTTGGAATACAAATGGCTGGTTCGATTTCGATATGTGGAGTGCAAATTGACTCTACAATTTTTACCTTTATGTCTTCCTTCACAGGAGTGCAGAGTTCCGTATCCTTTGCTTGAGCGATGCCTACCTTTATGGTTGCTATCTCAAAGGCTGGCTTTTTGGCTTCTTCTGAAATAGAGATCACCCTTTGTAAATTATTCCAGCTAGTATTTATTTCTTCCGTAAAAACAATTATAAATGCGGTACTAACTTGACATTGGAGTGAACCCCTCCGAGTGGACAAAAAGTAAAGCAATGCCAACTTATGGAGGGAAGTGCATGAAGAAGACAAGACGGCGTTACGACCGAGACTTCAAGATATCAGTATTAAAAAATGCCTTCGCCATGACCCAGAAGAAGGTACGCGAGGATAGACTAAAGCCGATGTTGAGGGACGACACATGATCATCCAGGAAGCTCAATCATATGGCCTTCTGTTGCCAATATCTCACTCCTGCTTGGCGCTGGATGTAAGTCGCAACGGCTACTATGAATGGTTGAAGCGGTCCGAAAAGATCCTTGTGGAGAATAGAATCACCGGATCTGATTAACCAGATTCAAGAGACAGCTTTGGAGTTTCTTTATTATGGGTACAGGAGGATTTCGGCTGGAGAAAGCTTAAAAGTGATCAGAGTCAGAATATTCGTTCATGATAAATGATGCGAATTTTGTTCGGGGAGGCGATATCTGCCATGACGGTTACCTTTGAGCCTCGCACCAGATTGATGCATCTGGAGGAGTATGTAACCAAGATCCACCTCAAGCTCCCCCCAGAGGAGGCCAAGGTGCAGCTCTTGAGGTGCAGGATCGTGGCCTACGGCCTGATCGCCGAAATCAAGAAGGCCTCGCCCTCCAAGGGCCTGATCCGCGCCGACTTCGACCCGCCGTCCCTGGCCCGCGCCTATGCGGCCGGCGGCGCCACCTGCCTGTCGGTTCTCACCGATGAAAAGTTTTTTCTGGGCCATCTAAACTACCTCGGGGTGATCCGCGAGCAGGTTAGCTTGCCCCTGTTACGCAAGGATTTTATTTGCGATCCCTACCAGATTTACGAGGCGCGCGCCTACGGCGCTGATGCGATTCTGCTGATCGCAGCGATGCTCGACTTGCAGCAATTGCGTGATTTTTCCGCTCTGGCTGGGGATCTGCATCTCGATGTGCTGCTCGAGGTACACGATGAGACAGAGCTCGAGCTGGCTTTGCAGACCGACTGCGAGCTGATCGGCATTAACAATCGATCGTTGCGCACCTTTGTCACCGACCTCTCTGCTACCGAACGATTGCGGCCACTGATCCCTGCTGAGCGGTTGGTCGTGGCGGAAAGCGGCATCAACTGCCGTGCCGACGTCGAGCGGCTGCTCCGAGCCGGTGCCAGGGCATTCCTGGTCGGGGAATCATTGATGCGTGAGTCCGATATCGGTGCCAAGCTGAAAGAGTTGCTGGGTTATTGAAGCGATCCTCCGCCGCGGGGATAACATGTGTTCCTTGTCAGGGCGGACATTTCGTTTCGGAAACAGCCTCTGGTTTGAATTTTGAGATGTTTTTGTTGTGTTAAGGTGCCACGAAAGGGGCTGTAAAGAATAAGTTCTCAACCTATTCTTTTTCTGCCTTGGTGGCGATCGAATTGAGAGAGTCAGCGAACGGGTCGTGGAGCCTTTTTACCCGTCGCCAGAACAACGTCGTTCAAGGAGAGATGACATGCAGACCAAGATCCTGCTCCCCGAAGACCGCATCCCGAAGCAGTGGTACAACATCATCCCCGACATGCCGAGTCCGCTGGCGCCGGTGATTCACCCCGGTACCATGCAGCCGGTTTCGCCCGACGATCTGCTGCCGCTGTTCCCCATGCCGCTGATTGAGCAGGAAGTCTCTCCGCAACGCTGGATCGACATCCCCCAAGAAGTGCTCGACATTTACCAGCTTTGGCGGCCGTCGCCGATGTTCCGTGCACACCGCTTGGAGAAGGCTCTCGGCACCCCGGCGAAGATTTACTACAAATACGAAGGGGTCTCGCCGGCCGGTTCTCACAAGCCTAACAGCGCAGTGCCGCAGGCCTACTACAACAAGATTTCCGGCACCAAACGCATCGCAACCGAGACCGGCGCCGGCCAATGGGGGTCTTCCATCTCTCTTGCCTGCCAGATGTTCGGACTGGAGTGCACGGTCTACATGGTCAAGGTTTCCTTTGAACAGAAGCCGTACCGCAAGAGCATGATGCAGCTATGGGGGGCCGATGTCATCCCTTCGCCTTCGAACCGTACCAACGCCGGCCGGGCGATCCTCGCCGCCCATCCGGACAGCAACGGCTCGCTGGGGATCGCCATCAGTGAGGCGGTGGAAGATGCCGCAACCCGTGAAGATACTCGCTATGCGCTTGGCAGCGTGCTTAACCACGTTTGTTTGCACCAGACCATCATCGGCCTGGAAGCCAAGGAGCAAATGAAGATGGTCGGTGACTACCCTGACGTGGTCATCGGTTGTCACGGCGGTGGTTCCAACTTTGCCGGAGTTTCCTTCCCGTTTATTGCCGACAAGGCCAATGGCAAGAACGTCCGGGTCCTGGCGGTGGAGCCGGCCAGTTGTCCGACCCTGACGCGGGGCATCTATGCCTTTGATTACGGCGATACCGCAAAAATGGCGCCGGTGGCGAAGATGTTCACCCTCGGTCATGATTTCATGCCGCCTGGTATCCATGCTGGCGGTCTGCGTTATCATGGTGCTTCGCCGCTTGTTTCCCAGTTGGTGAACGAAGGGATCGTTGAAGCGAAATCGGTGCATCAGCTTGCCTGCTTTGAGGCGGCTGTTCTCTTCTCTCGCAGCGAAGGGATCATCCCCGCCCCCGAATCGAGCCATGCCATCCGCGGTGCCATCGACGAAGCGTTGCTGGCCAAGGAAGAGGGGAAAGAGAAGACAATTCTCTTTAACCTGTCCGGTCACGGCCATGTTGATATGACAGCTTATGACGATTTCTTCGCTGGTAAATTGAGCGATTACGACTATCCTGAAGAAGCTATCAAGGAAGCCTTGTCCCATTTGCCAAAAGTGGGATGAGTCTGTGTTATTCGCAGGGGGACCGACGGTCCCCCTGCCAGGTCAAATCATGATTAAAGTTAAAATTTGTGGCATAACCCGAGTGGAGGATGCCCTGCATGCTGCCGCCTGTGGGGCGGATGCTCTCGGGTTCGTTTTTTATCCGGGAAGTTCGCGCTATGTGCCGGCGTCAAAGGCCGCCGAGATCATAGCGGCGCTGCCGCCATTCATCACCACCGTCGGTTTGTTCGTCAACGCTCCTGCGGCTGAAATTCAGGACATAGTTGCCCAGTGCGGGCTCGATGTGGTGCAACTGCACGGCGACGAACAACCTGCCGATTGCCAGCTTGCACCTCTGCGCGTGGTCAAGGCGCTGCGGGTTAAGGATCGGCACAGTTTGCGCGATGTCCATTCCTATCCGGTGTCAGCTGTGCTGCTCGATGCTTTTGTAGCCGGAGCCTACGGCGGGACCGGCCATACCTTCAATTGGGAATTGGCTGCGGAGCTGGCCAATGACTTGCCGGTGATTTTGGCCGGGGGCCTGCATGCCGATAATGTCGCGGCTGCCGTGGCCCAGGTGCAACCCTACGCTGTGGACGTGTCGAGCGGAGTCGAGTCGGCTCCCGGTATCAAAGACCCGGCCAAAGTGCAGGCTTTTATTTACAATGCAAAACATGCTGCGGAGTTGTCTCATGTATAAATTCCCTGATGCACGAGGTCATTTCGGCCAGTTCGGCGGACGTTATGTGGCCGAAACCCTGATGCCCGCCCTGCTCGAGTTGGAGCAGGCCTATGCCGAGGCTTGTCAGGATCCGGAATTCCAGAAGGAATTCGAGTATTACCTGCGCCAGTACGTCGGCCGGCCCAGCCCACTTTATTTTGCCGAACGGCTCACCGAGAAGCTGGGTGGCGCGCGCATCTACCTGAAGCGGGAAGACTTGAACCACACCGGCGCCCACAAGGTGAACAACACCGTGGGGCAGGCCCTGCTGGCGCGGCGCATGGGCAAACGGCGGGTCATCGCTGAAACCGGCGCAGGCCAGCACGGGGTGGCTACGGCCACTGTTGCGGCCCTGTTTGGTATGGATTGCGAAGTCTTCATGGGGCGAGAGGATATCCGCCGCCAGTCGCTGAACGTTTTCCGTATGAAGCTGCTCGGCGCCAAGGTCCACGAAGTCAACAGCGGCACAGCAACTTTGAAGGACGCCATGAACGATGCCCTGCGCCATTGGGTGACCCATGTGCGGGACACCTTTTATGTCATCGGCACCGTGGCCGGGCCGCATCCGTACCCCATGCTGGTGCGTGATTTCCAGTCAGTCATCGGTCGGGAAAGCCGTGAACAGATCATTGAAGTCGAGGGGCGACTTCCTGATGTCGCGGTAGCTTGCATCGGCGGGGGGTCCAACGCAATGGGAATGTTCTACCCCTTTATCGAAGATACCTCGGTTCGCCTGGTTGGCGTGGAAGCCGCCGGTCTGGGGGTCGCTTCGGGCAAGCATGCGGCCAGTATCAGCGCCGGTAGCGTTGGCGTTCTGCACGGCAACAAGACTTTTTTGCTGCAAGATGACCAAGGCCAGATTCAACATGCCCATTCCATTTCCGCCGGTCTCGATTATCCAGGTGTTGGCCCAGAACATGCCCATCTGCACGATATCGGCCGGGTGGAATATGTGTCCATTACCGACGACGAAGCCCTGGCCGCTTTTCGCATGCTGACCCAACTGGAAGGTATTATCCCGGCCCTTGAGAGCGCCCATGCCGTGGCCCAGGTTATCAAGCTTGCACCGACGCTGCCCCGCGATGCGGTGATCATGATCTGCCTGTCCGGCCGTGGGGACAAGGATATTCATACCGTGGCCGAAACCATGGGAGTAGAGCTTTAACAGGCTGGACCCTGACGGAAAAGATTTTTAAATATGTCGATTGAGAGGAAACTGCTGAATGCGCTTTAGCGAACTGAATCTGCCGCCCGAAGTTATGGCCGGTATTGATGGGATGGGATTCATCGACCTGACACCAGTTCAGGAGGAATCGATCCCGCTGGCTTTGGGTGGGACGGATGTCGCTGGACAGGCGCAGACTGGCACGGGTAAAACCGTGGCTTTTCTGGTGGCGGTTTTCACACGCCTGTTGCGCCAGGCAGCACGTGGGAAAACGGGGCCGCGGGCGTTGATCCTGGCTCCAACCCGCGAGCTGGTAGTGCAAATCTGCGACGAAGCTGTGCGTCTTGGCACGGCCTGTCCGTTCCGGTTGCAACCGGTGTTCGGCGGGGTCGATTACGAAAAACAGCGTCAGGCGCTGCAGCAGGGGGCGGACATCATTGTCGCCACTCCCGGCCGTCTCATCGACTTTTACAAACAGCGCACCTTCAGTCTGGCCCATATCGAAATGCTGGTCATTGACGAGGCTGACCGCATGTTTGATATGGGTTTTATCAAAGACCTGCGCTTCATCCTGCGAAAACTACCCGACTTCGATCAGCGCCAGACCTTGCTTTTTTCCGCGACCCTGTCGCAACGAGTCATGGAGCTGGCTTATGAATTCATGAACCTTGCGGAGAAGGTGCAGATCCAGCCGGAACAGGTCACGGCGGAACGGGTCGAGCAGATTCTCTATCATGTGTCGTTGCGGGAAAAATTTCCCTTATTGCTCGGCTTACTGGGTAAAGAGGAAGGGCTGGAACGGGTGTTGATCTTTGTCAATACCAAGAAGGAGGCAGAGTTTCTCACCCTTCGTCTCAATGACAACGATTTCCGCTCCGCCGTGATTTCGGGCGATATCCCACAAAAGAAACGGCTGCGCATTCTGAACGATTTCAAGGAGGGGAAGCTCCCCTTTCTGATCGCTACAGATGTCGCCTCCAGGGGAATCCATATCGACGGCGTGACCCACGTGATCAACTACGATCTGCCTCAGGATGCCGAGGATTACGTACACCGTATCGGCCGTACCGCCAGAGCCGGTGCTGTGGGTAAAGCCATCAGTCTGGCCGACGAGGATATGGTGTTCCACCTCCCCGACATCGAGGCGTTCATTGGCCAGAAAGTCCCCAGTGCGTTTCCTGAAGAAAGCGACTTCTGTTGGGATTACCGACGCAGTGCGCCGCGGAAGAAAAAGGCGCCGGTTCCTGAACGGAGTAAGGCTGGGGACGGGGGGCAACGCCGTCGCAGACGGCCGCCCCGGCGGCGGGCTAAAGGAAAAACGGATGCCTCTAAAGAGCAAGGCTGAGATTATTTCCACGGCAGCCGCGGCCCTGCCAGCAGGCTTGGGTGCAAATCTTCCCGGGCTGCTCGACTGCCAGCGCTGCTCCCGATTGGCCCATTATCGCAGTAGCCTCTCTCCCAAGAACGGTTATGGGCGAGACGATTACTGGGGACGTCCGGTGCCGGGTTTCGGCGACCCGAAGGCACGGCTGTTTATTATCGGATTGGCGCCAGGAGCGCACGGAGCAAACCGCAGCGGCCGGCCCTTTACCGGTGATGGTGCCGGTGACTTCATGTACCCCCTCCTGCACCGGGCCGGATTTGCCACCCAGGCGGAATCGCTCCATTTGGAGGACGGGTTTGCGTTGCGCGATTTGTACATCAGCAATGCTGTCAAATGCGTGCCGCCGGAAAACAAGCCTCTCCCCGCTGAATTCAGCGCCTGTCTCCCCTACCTCGACCAGGAGCTGAAAGCCCTGCCGCAACTGCAAGTGATACTCGCGCTGGGCCAAAGTGCTTTTCGCAGCTATCTTCAGTTGCTGAAACAACAGAATCTCATCAGGCGGTTTGCCGATCATCCGTTTGGACACGGCCGCAGCTATCGGTTTGGCAGCGGTCCAGTCCTGGTCGCCAGTTATCATACCAGCCGTTATAATCTGCAGACCGGGCGAATGACCTCAACCATGTTTCTTGACCTGCTGAACGAAATTCGTCTTTTGCTGGCAGGAGAAAACGGTTGAAATAGGCAACCGGTTCATTTAAACTGACGCAATTTCCTTTGGCAAAGAGGTAAGACCATGGGACGCATCGAAGCGACCTTCCAAGACCTGCAAAGCCGCGGCGAAAAGGCCCTGATCACCTTTTTAACCGCCGGTGACCCCAATCTCGCCAGCACCGGACAGTTGATTCATGCTCTGGTGGAGGCTGGTGTGGATATCATCGAACTGGGGTTCCCTTTCTCTGATCCCATGGCCGATGGTCCCACTATCCAGCTTGCTTCGGAACGGGCTTTAGCCAGCGGAACCAATCTGGCTGGAATCCTGGCGCTGGTGAGGGAAGTACGTGAGCACACCAATACACCCATCGTGTTGATGGGATACTACAACCCCATTCTCCATTACGACCCGGCCCGTTTTGCCAAGGATGCTGCCGCCGCCGGGGTGGATGGCCTGCTGCTGGTCGACCTTCCTCCTGAAGAGGACGAGGAAATTCGATCCTTTTTCGATGCGGCCGGAATCCATCTGATTACCTTGATCGCTCCCACCACTCCCCTTGAACGCAGCCGCAAGTTGGCTCAGCGCAGCCAGGGGTTCCTCTACTACGTCTCCATGACCGGGGTGACCGGCTCTCAGCAGGTTAATGCACAGTCGATCGAAAATGCCGTGCATGAGTTGCAGCAGCTCAGCCCATTGCCTGTGGCGGTCGGCTTTGGCATCTCGTCTCCATCTGATGCCGCTGCCGTGGCTCGATTCGCCGATGGTGTCGTTGTGGGGAGTGCTTTGGTGCGTGTTATTGCCGAACATGGCGATTCGCCAAGTTTGCTCCCCGAAGTCAAACGTTTTGTCTCGGATCTGAAAGACGCAGTTCGCTCTGCGTCGCTTTGATCGGACCGTAGCTTTCCCTTGGAAGGCTTGGTCGGATCGTAGACAGGGATTGTCTTTTTCTTCTCTGCCCGTGCTGGCAGGGAAAATGAGGTAAGTCATGGCATGGTTTAAAAAATCAAAGGCGCCGATCGCGCCTGTTGAAACTAAAAAAGTCCAGATTCCCGAAGGGGTGTGGACCAAATGCAAAAACTGCGACGAGATTATCTACAGCAAAGAAATCGAGCGAAACCTGAATGTCTGCCCCAAATGCGACTACCATTTCCGGATCAGTGCCCGGGAACGCATCGCCCTGATTCTGGACGAAGGGTCCTTTCAGGAAATCGATGCCAATATTCAGTCCGTCGACTTCCTTAATTTTAAGGACAGCAAGCGCTACAAAGACCGCATTAAGGCTGCGGCCAAAAAAGCTGGCGGCGGTGAAGCCGTCGTTTGCGGCGAGGGGACGATCGAAGGGCTGCCCGTGGCGGTCAGCGTGTTTGACTTCGGTTACCTCGGCGGCAGCATGGGGAGCGTGGTCGGGGAAAAAATTACCCGTGCCATCGAACTCGGCCTGCAGAAAATGATGCCTGTCATCGTTTTTTCCTCTTCGGGGGGGGCTCGCATGCAGGAGAGTATTCTGTCACTGATGCAGATGGCCAAAACCAGCGCCGCCCTGGCCAAGCTAAGAGCGGCTGGGATTCCTTTTGTTTCAGTATTGACCGATCCCACTACCGGCGGTGTCACCGCCAGTTTCGCCATGCTGGGGGACATCAATATGGCTGAGCCTCGTGCACTCATCGGGTTCGCCGGGCCGCGTGTTATCGAGCAGACCATTCGGCAGAAATTGCCTGAGGGTTTCCAACGTTCGGAATATCTCCTTGAGCACGGCATGGTCGATATGATCGTACGGCGCCAGGAAATGAAACAGAAGCTTAGTCAGATCCTGCGAATTTTTACGAAAAAGTAGGCCGTGGACTATCAGCAGAGCCTGGCCTACCTCTACGGCCTGCAACGCTTCGGCATCAAACTGGGGCTGGAGAATATCCGCCGCCTGCTGGAGCGCCTCGGCCACCCCGAACGCGCGTTCGCTATCGTACATGTGGGCGGAACCAACGGCAAAGGTTCCGCCTGCGCGTGTCTGGCGGAAATCCTGCGCCTTGCCGGTTATAGTACCGGTTTGTACACCTCCCCGCACTTGCACTCCTTTACTGAACGAATCCGGGTCAACGGCCTTGCCGTGGATGAGACGGAGCTGGCCGCGTTGACCGACGAGGTCCGTGCCTGTTGCGATGACATCCCCGCTACCTTCTTTGAGTTCACCACCGCTCTGGCGCTCCTCTACTTTCAGCGTCAGGGGGTTGAATGTGCTGTGCTTGAAGTCGGGATGGGGGGACGCCTGGATGCGACCAATGCAGTGCAGCCGCAGGTGAGTGTCATCTCCACCATCTGTCTTGACCACCAGCAGCATCTCGGCGCCACGTTGAGTAATATCGCTGCAGAAAAGGCCGGTATTATAAAGCCGGATACGCCGTTGGTTATTGGTCGTCAACCTCAGGCTGCTCTTGAGGTGCTGCTGCAGACGGCCCACCAGTTAAATGTTCCGGTTTGGGCGGCGGGCCGGGATTTTAAAGTTGAAGCTGGCGAGGAAGGTTTTGTTTTCCACGCGCCCGGACTTTTTTTGCCCGATTTGAAGCCGAAGTTGCCTGGCCGGCATCAGTACGACAACTGTGCCTTGGCGTTGGCTGCGGCGCTACGGCTGCGCGAGAAGGGCTGGCATTTGTCGGATACTGTGCTGCGCGAGGGGGTCGCTCAGGTGTCCTGGCCTGGCCGGCTGGAATGGTTCGCCGCCGTCCCTGGAGTGTTGCTGGATGGTGCCCATAATGAAGGAGGAGCCCAAGTGCTGGCGCGCTACCTGGCGGAGCTTCCTTCAAGGAAAATTCATTGGGTGGTGGGAATGAAGGGGGATAAGAATCCTGCCGCCATCATGCAGCCCCTGCTCCCCATGGTCAGCAATGTTTATTGCACGGTGCCGCCGGTTGAAGACGGTGTGCCTACGGCTGCCTTGGCAGCCCTTGCCGGTTCTGCCGGTTGTGCTGCGCAGATTTTTGAGACCCCACGCGAAGCCGTTCAGGCTGCATTGGCTGCACGCCGGGCTGACGATCTGATTTTGGTGGCCGGATCTCTGTTTCTGGTTGCTGCCGTTCGAGAATTTCTGGTTGAGTTGGGACAGCAGTCCCGGCCGGCTCCTCTGTGTGCCTGATGATAGAGTCCTCCATGCCATCCTTCGTTATCAACACCATCCGGCCTCGAATCCTGGCAGGTTGTTTGCTGGGTGTCGTTTTGACGCTGCTGGTTGCGGTAGTGCCTGCCCAGGCTCAACTCGTTTTGGGTACCATTGGCGCTCCTGACTCATCCGAGACTAACCTGAACAGGGCTGCAGTTGATGAACTGGCAGCGTTATTGACATCCCACGGCGCGGAAGAGGTTCTGGTTCGTTCTTTTGATACGGCCGAGGTTCTGCATCAGTGGCTGAACCGTTATCGCGAGGTTGACCTGGGGTTGCTTCCCGAGCGGTACTTAGCTGGCTGGCCAACTTCCGAATTTCAGCTTCTGTATAATTTCCCCCCGTCCCAGGACAACGCTACCGTCGCTCTCTCCCTTGTCGCCCGTGCCGGTCTGGAACGCGACCGGATCGACAAACTGCGGGCGTTTCTTGAGACGTCTCCGCGGCTGGCTGATGGCAGAGACTTGGCCGCTCTGTTTCAAGAGCCAGAAAACTCTGTTGCTGCCTCAACCTTACCCGTTGTTCGTGCCGAAACTTCTGTGATTGACGTGGCAGCATCAACGCAAGCCGTTCCATTGGATTCGTCGACAAAGCTGGCATCAGCTGATGCCGTCTCGGTCAGCGCCGACCGGCTTGATTACGATATGGCTGCCGGTGTCTGCCATGCAGAAGGGGATGTTCTGGTTCGCTCCGACGACATGACCCTGCGCGCCGCCAATCTCGAGTATGGTTTGAATACGCAGGATGCCAGCGCCAGCGGTGGCGTTCGCCTCGATAGCCCTCAGGGGTATATGGAAGGGGAGCGGCTCGATCTGAATATGGGGACCGGACTGGGCACCGTTCATCAAGGCCACGCTTATCTGCAGGAACAGAATTTTCATCTTGCCGGGGCTGAAATCGAACGACTTGGTGAGCTCGAATACCGCATCACCGACGGAACCTTCACGACCTGTGAAGGGGACCATCCTTCCTGGAGGTTCTCTGCCAAGCAGCTGGAAGTCACCCAGGGTGGCTACGCACGGGCCAAGAACGTTTTTTTTCATCTTGGTGATGTGCCGGTTTTTTATCTTCCTTACTTAGTATACCCCGCCAAGACGGAACGCGAGTCAGGCTTGCTCATGCCGCGCTACGGGTATTCTCAAAAGCGCGGTACGCAACTTTCTCTGGCCTATTATCATGTGATCGACCGGAATCAGGACGCTACTCTGTATCTGGACTACCTTTCCGAGCTCGGTCTTGGTAAGGGGTTGGAATATCGCTATGTTTTCGGTACGCAGCACGAAGGTGAGGCCAGCGTTTACCACGTCACTGGTCTCAATGACAGTCGCGACCGTTATGCCTATGCCTGGCAGCATCTCGGTTGGCTACCCTTGGATGTGCAGGTCGGCGCCGACATCGAATACGTCAGCAGCAAAGACTATTTCGATGACTTCGGAGAAGTGGCCGGCGAATACAACCAGGAAACAGTTGAATCGGTCTTTTTTCTGTCGCGTCATTTCGGCCGTTCCAACTTGGCTGGGCAGATCAAATACATCAAAGACCTGGAGTCCGGCAACGAGCAGACGGTTCAGCGCCTCCCCGAGCTTCGCTATAACCTGATTCGTCATCGCCTGCTGGAAACTCCTCTTTACTGCCGTGTCGATTCATCTGCCAACTATTTCTGGCGGCGGGATGGGGTCGAAGGGACGCGGATCGATCTGCATCCGACCATCACTTATGTGGCCCAGCCCGCGCAACAATGGGAATTCTCCTCTGAACTCGGCTACCGGGAGCGTTTCTATCAGTCGCCGGATAGCGATGAAAGTTATGGTGATATTGATTTCACAGCGCGTCTGTCGACTCTGCTCAGTCGTATTTATACGCCGGAAAAACCTGTACTGAAAAAACTCCGTCACAGTATTGAACCTGAACTTTCCTATAGCTATGTCCCCTGGGATGCCGCTGAGCAGGATCTCTGGTTCGACAGCCTAGACCGACAGGAAGACCAAAACCGCCTGGCCCTGGCCCTGACCAATCGATTGACTGCGCGACTTGAACCGGAACAGGGGGCTGCTTATTATCACGATTACCTGTTCTGGAGGCTGGCAGAGGAATATGATGTACGCGAGTCCAGAAGGGATAAGGTGACGGGAGAGTCGCCGCGGCGGCCTTTCGGTACAATCCGCAGCGAAATCATTGTCCGGCCAACCCGCTACAGTTTTATTGACCTAGACAGCCGTTACGATCCGAATCCCGAAAATCGTGGTTTTACAACCTTTAATGTGGCTGTCGGCTATCGTGATGCTGCTGAAAATACCTTGCGTCTCGAGTACCGGTATGAGGAAGATGAGCAGGATTACCTGGACGGTCAAATTGAAACGAGTCTGCTTAAACCGTTTTATGTGACCTTTCAGGAACGTTACGATTTCGACGATCAGACCACCCTTGAACAGGTCCTGCAACTGGAGTATCGCGCTCAATGCTGGAGTCTGTTTTTGACCTATCGCGACCGGCTTGATGATCGTGAGTATCTCATATCATTTGCACTTGGCGGCCTTGGGCAACTTGTCAAATTCGGTGGCAGCCTAGGTAACAAACAGTCCGACTGACACATCCCATCTTTCAACGATTGGCTCGTTGTTCCCCTTTCCTCCGCTGGCCTGAATAATTTCCCTCCCCCTCTTGACTTTTTTTCGTCTGTTGGTTGAAAATTAAAAATATTTTAATTAGCCTGAGCGGCAGGGCGGCCGGCCGAATCGATACAGACGTTTACAAACGGAGGGACGATGAAGAAAGCGATAGTACTCGTTGGTCTTGTAGTATTTTGGGTTCTTGTGGTATCAATGAATCCTGTTTCGACCTTGGCTGCGGATGATGGGTCCGTTGCCGTTGCTGTAGCATCCCTTGTCAATCTCAACCAGGCGACCGTTGCCGACCTCGAAACCCTGCCAGGAGTCGGACGCAGCATTGCCGAACGCATTGTTGCTTTTCGTGAGGCCCACGGACCGTTTCTTGCCAAGGAAGATTTGAAGCAGATCAAGGGGATAGGGGAGAAAAAGTACCAATCACTATCTGAGTTGGTTGTGGTTCAGTAAAAGTTGCCTGGTGTAACTTTTGCGAGTGCGATATTGTTAAAGCCTTGAACCAAGCCAGCCGTCTGCCGCTCGGGTTTTTTAAATGGTTCGCCTGGATTCCTTCATGACAACGCCCGCAAAAGAAGAAAATCAGCCATCGGGAATTCGCATCGGTTCCCTTCTTGCCGTCCTCATTGTCATTGTCATTCTGGCCGCCGCTTTGTTCGGCGACCGGGGCATTCTGCAGGTTTGGCGGGCCACCAAGCAAAAAACCGCTCTCGAGGCGGAAACCAAAGAATTGGAAGCCAAGGCGGAGCAACTCCGCCAAGAGATCAAGTCACTGCAGGACGATCCCCGCTACTTGGAGAACCTGGCCCGCAAAGAGTTGGGTATGGTCAAAAAAGACGAATTGGTTTATCAATTTCCTGCCTCCGCAGCCAAGCCAGCGTCCCTTCCGCCTAACCCTCCAGCAAAACCATAGCTGCCGGTTTTTCTGCCGGTGATTTTTATCCCTCTGCGAAGGGGGCTAGTTTCTTGACTTTTCGCTGGTCTTCTTGACAGTCGAGTAGAGGGAAGTTAGGATACCAGCCTTACTTAATGTCAGTTTCAGTCGGAGTCTGCCCATGGGTGAAGATCAACGTAAAATCTGTCCGCTTTGTGCTTGGCGTGCTAACTGTGTGAAACGCTTTTCCAGAGGTGACAGCTCCACACTACATTGCCCGGATTTCAGCGAAGATATGTTGCTGAAAAAGGCCCAGAAGGGTGAAGCCGACCCAAAATCAACCGAAGTGAAAGAAAAACCCTGATGAAAGAACGATTGAGGCAAGTCATTATCGATGGCCTGAAGGCCTGTTATAGCAAGGGAACTCTCGATTCCGGTACGATTCCGGATTTTTCCATAGAAGTCCCGGCCCACGCCGAGCATGGCGATTTGGCCACCAACGCCGCAATGCTTCTGGCGCGCGCCGAAAAGAAGGCTCCGCGCAAGATCGCTGAAATTCTGGTGGACGCCCTAGGAGATGGAGCAGGCTTGTGGACCCGCATCGAGATTGCCGGTCCCGGTTTCATCAATTTCTACCTGGCACCTGGGTGTTGGTACGGGGTTTTGGATGAAATTCAAAGCCGCGGCATAAACTACGGCCGTAGCAGCACCGGCGCAGGCCACAAAATACAGGTGGAGTTCGTTAGCGCCAACCCCACCGGTCCCTTGCATATCGGTCACGGACGGGGGGCCGCGGTGGGCGATTCTCTTTGCCGATTACTCGCTGCAACGGGTTGGAATGTCTGCCGGGAGTTCTATTACAACGATGCCGGCGCCCAGATCACAAACTTGGCTCTTTCTGTCCAGGCGCGTTGCCTCGGTATTGAACCGGACGATCCTCGCTGGCCGGCTGATGGCTACCAGGGGGATTATATCCGTGACGTCGCCCGCTCTTACCTGGCTGGGGAGACGGTCGACGCAGGAGATCGACATACGACTGCTGCAACTGATCCCAACGATTTGGAGGCCATTCGTAATTTTTCAGTTGCCTACTTACGTCGTGAGCAGGATCAGGACCTTGCAGCTTTTGACGTCCGTTTCGATGTCTATTTTCTCGAGTCGAGTCTTTACGCCGAAGGCCGGGTCGATGCCGTGGTTCAGCGTCTCGGAGAAAACGGGTATACTTACGAACAGGATGGGGCTCTTTGGCTGCGCACCACCGCTTTCGGTGACGATAAAGACCGCGTCATGCGGAAGGCTGATGGCAGTTACACCTACTTTGTTCCGGATGTCGCCTATCATCTGAACAAGTGGGAGCGGGGGATGTCCCGGGTCGTCAACGAACAGGGCTCAGACCACCATAGTACCGTTACCCGGGTACGGGCCGGTCTGCAGGCGCTGAATGCGGGGATTCCTCAAGGCTGGCCCGAATATGTTCTGCACCAGATGGTGACAGTGCTGCGTGGCGGCGAAGAGGTCAAGATTTCCAAACGGGCCGGCAGCTATGTCACCCTGCACGATTTGATCGACGAGGTCGGTCGAGACGCCACCCGGTTCTTCTTCCTGATGCGGCGTACCGATGCGCAGCTTGTTTTCGATCTTGATCTGGCCAAGCAGCAGAGTTCTGACAACCCCGTCTATTACGTCCAGTACGCTCATGCTCGGGTTTGTAGTGTCAACCGCAACGCCACTGAGCAAAATGTTAAGTTGCCCACCCTGGGGGAGGTCGATTTCAGTCGTCTCGAACTGGAAGAAGAGGTGGCCCTGGCGAAGCTGCTGGCGCGATATCCGGAAACGGTGGAGGGGGCTGCCCAAAGCCTGGAGCCGCATCGTATCGTTTTCTATCTGCAGGAACTGGCGGCTCAGTTCCACAGCTATTACAATCGGCAACGGATTCTGATCGAAGATCCGGAAACCAGCCGGGCACGGCTCTATCTCGCTAACAGTGTCAGGATTGTTTTGGCCAATGGTTTGTCACTGCTCGGAGTCTCGGCTCCTGAGCAAATGTAACGGAGGTTAGTCATGGTCAATCAGGTGACGTCCCGCAGCCAGCGTCGTGTGGAAAAAAAACAGGCGCTTGTCATGCTGGCTCTGATTCTCGCTGTCTCCTTGGTCAGCTTCGCACTCGGTGTTGTTGTCGGCAAGAGCGGTTCTGACGAGCAGGTGGCTCAGGTGGAGTTTAATCCCCCACCCAAGGCTGTTGTTGAGCCCGAGTCCCCATTGCCGGTTCGCCAGCCGGTTCTGCCCTCGGCAACGACAACCGAAACTGAACCCCAAGCTGAGCAGCTGCCGGTAGAGACTCTGGCTGAGGAAGCCTCCTACGATAATCTGCCTAAGGTTGACCAGGCTCCTTTGGGGAGTGGCATCAACCGTCCTCCTTACGAAGAGGCACCGCCAGTCGAGGAGTCGCCAGAGGTTGTCACCACCCAGCCGCAGGCTCCTGTCGCAGCTACTGTAGTTCGTCCTGCGGCGTCGGTTCGTCCGACAGCCCCAGCGGCGGCTAGTGCCAGTGGTCAGTTAATTGTCCAGGCCGCGTCCTTCAAAGAATCTGCCGACGCCAACAAGTTGCGCGTAAAATTGGCCAGCAAGGGCTATCCTGCATTTGTGGAATCTGCTGATTTGGGTGACCGTGGGATCTGGCACCGCGTTATGCTCGGGCCTTATTCCGATCGCGGGGCTGCTGAGGCCACCCTGGCTCAACTGCAGACAGTGGAAAAGCTGTCCGGCATCGTCAAGAAACGCTGATCTCTATGGCTCAACATTCTTGTTACCTGGTCACCGGCGGTGCCGGATTCATCGGCTCCCATCTGTGTGAAGCCTTGTTGCGACTTGGTCGACAGGTGGTGGTGCTGGATAATTTCAACTCATTCTACGACCCGGCGATTAAGGAAGAGAATTGGCGGCAGGTTCGTGCCACAGCCGCAGCTGTCGGTGCTGAGCTGGTCCAGTGCAAAGGCGATCTTCGCTCTGAGGCCGATGTGGAACGGGCCTTTCGCTCTCTACGCGAACCGGCTGATGCCGCGGTGGTTCACCTGGCAGCCATGGCCGGAGTTCGGCCGTCCATTGCTGACCCACTTTATTACAACGATGTAAACATCAACGGCACCCTGCGGATCCTGGAGGCGTGCCGGACGTTCAATGTGCGGCACATCTCCTTTGCCTCTTCCTCGTCAGTGTACGGCAATAATCGCAAGGTCCCTTTTGCGGAGAGCGACAACGTCGATTTTCCAATCTCGCCTTATGCGGCCACCAAAAAGGCCGGCGAGTTGCTATGTCACAACTATCACCACCTTTACGGGCTTTCGGTCGCCTGTTTGCGGTTCTTTACAGTGTACGGTCCCCGGCAGCGTCCTGACTTGGCCATCCACAAGTTCACCCAGCTGTTGGCCGAGGATCGACCTCTACCGTTTTTCGGTGACGGCACCACTCGCCGTGACTATACGTTCATCACCGACACTCTGCAGGGAATTCTTGGTTCGCTGGATTGGCTCGCGGCGTCTTCCGCTCCGGTTTATGACATCTTTAATCTCGGCGAGTCGCGCACCATTTCGCTCAACGAACTTGTCGATCTGCTGGGCCGGGCGATAGGCAAAACGCCGCGGCTGGAGCGCCTGCCTCAACAGCCCGGAGACGTTGACTGCACCTTTGCCGATATCTCCAAGTCCCGGGAAATGTTGGGTTATTCTCCGCGCGTCGAAATTGAGGAAGGTCTGGCGGAGTTCGTGCGCTGGTATCGTGATTGGAAAAAAAACGACTAAAAATTTTTTCTTGACAATTCCAGGGCAAACAGGTATTTCTCATAGGCCTTGACGCGGGGTAGAGCAGTCTGGTAGCTCGTCGGGCTCATAACCCGGAGGTCGGGGGTTCAAATCCCTCCCCCGCAACCAATAAATTCGAAGAACCCGAAGCCGGGTCTTAAGTTTTACGGATTTCGGCGGTGTAGCTCAGTTGGTTAGAGCATGCGGCTCATATCCGCAGTGTCCGGAGTTCGAATCTCTGCACCGCCACCAACACTCAGAACCCCTTGCCGGTATCGGCGAGGGGTTCGCGCTTTTTGGGGGTCCGGTGATTGAGGCGTTTAAGCAGGTTCTCCACGATCATCAGTTGTTCCCGCCCGCTGCACGGGTGCTGGTCGCCGTCTCGGGCGGCGCAGACTCCGTAGCACTTCTTTCGTTGTTGCGCCTTTGCCGCGAACGGTTTTCTCTCGACCTTCACGTTGCTCATTTCGATCATGCTATTCGAGTGGATAGTGCTGAAGATGCTCAATTCGTAGCGACCTTGTGCCGTCGCTGGAATATTCCTGTCTCGTTGCACCGGCAGGACATTCCGACATTGATCCGAGCTGAAGGGGGTAATCTTGAGGAAGTGGCCCGTTTGGCCCGCCGCCGTTTCCTGTTGGATACGGCTGAATCCCTCAGTTGTTCTCACATCGCCCTTGGCCATCACTGTGGAGACCAGGTTGAGACCTTTCTGCAACGGTTGATGCGCGGCAGCGGTTTGAGCGGACTGGCTGCCATGGCCTTGTCTGATCCGCCCTTTGTAAGGCCCCTGCTGTTCTTTTCTCGTGATATGGTTTTAGCCCATCTCCGTGAACAGGGACTTGATTGGCGCGAGGATTCAACCAATCAGGACTGCAGCTATACCCGCAACCGTATCCGCCACCAACTTCTTCCGTTGCTGCAAAGTTTCAATCCGCGCATCGAAGAACGTTTGGCTTCATTCTGCCAGGTTGTTGCCCGCGAAGAGGATTTCTGGCGAGGCCAAGTCGAACAGGTTCTTGAACGGGCTCTGATCTGTGAAGATGCTGGTCTGCGCCTGGCGCGCGAGGTGTTGATCCCTCTTCATCCGGCTCTGCGGCTGCGAGTGTTGCGAGAAGCCCTTCGTGAAGTTCGCGGTCATTTGCGAAGCCTGGAATCGATCCATCTGGACGCTGTCGATCGACTTCTCCTGTCTTCACGCCCCCAAGCCGACCTGGAGCTCCCCGGTTGCTGGATTGGTCGACGTTACCAGTGGCTGTTGCTGCGTGTTCATGCGCCGTCGAACCCAGAGCCCTTTTGTTTGCCGATTCTTGAGCCGGGGGAGGTTGATCTCCCTGACGGTCGACGGTTGAAACTGGAAATTGTGAACGAGCCCGGTGCTGAATCCCAGACCTGTGCCGAGTTTTCTGCACGGTGGGCGCACTTTCCGCTCCTGCTGCGCAGTGTGCGGCCTGGTGATCGTTTTGTTCCTGATGGTATGGTCGGTCATAAGAAGTTGAAGGACTATTTTGTCGACGCTAAAATTGAGCGTGAAACACGACAGCGCCAATTGGTTTTGGTGGGTCCGGAAATCATGTGGCTGGTTGGAATGCGCCGTTCGGCCCATGGTCGGCCTGAAGCCGGCTGCAAGGCGATTCTTCGGGTGAGTCTGGATGCGATTTAAGGTGAGACAATGGGCTTGTGAAACACAGACCTTTGTGGTAGCTTTCTCATTGGTTAATTCTCTGCGCTACGCAGAAAAATTGATGAATTAGGGGGCATAGTGAATCAGTTTTATAAAAATCTGGCACTCTGGTTGGTCATCTCGTTGGTCATGATCCTGCTTTTCAACATGATGACCCATAAAGACCAAGAGAAAAAGCCGATCAACTACACCACCTTTTTGACTGCACTTGAAGACGGCACGGTCAAGGAAGTCACCATCCAGGGGTCCAATGTCGAAGGGAAATACCAGGATGAGACCGCTTTCAAGACTTATGCACCGTCTGATCCGGGGCTGATCGAGGAACTGCGTAAGAAAGGTGTGGTCATTCAGGCCAAACCTGAAGAAGACCGCAGTTTCTGGTTCACCATGTTGGTCTCCTGGGGGCCAATCCTGCTTCTCATCGCGGTGTGGGTTTTCTTCATGCGGCAGATGCAGTCCGGTGGCGGCAAGGCCATGAGTTTCGGAAAGAGCCGTGCCAAGCTGTTGAATGACACCGGAGGGCAGGTGACCTTCTCCGATGTGGCCGGGATCGATGAGGCCAAAGAAGAGTTGGAGGAAATCGTTTCCTATTTGAAGGAACCGAAGAAATTTTCCCGCCTCGGTGGCAAAATCCCGAAGGGGGTATTGCTGGTCGGTTCTCCTGGTACCGGTAAAACTCTGCTGGCCCGGGCTATTGCCGGGGAGGCAGGTGTACCGTTCTTTTCCATCTCCGGTTCGGACTTCGTCGAGATGTTCGTCGGGGTCGGTGCCAGCCGCGTCCGTGACCTGTTCGTGCAGGGGAAAAAGAACGCACCCTGCATCATCTTCATCGACGAGATCGATGCCGTCGGTCGTCACCGTGGAGCCGGGCTTGGCGGTGGTCATGATGAACGGGAACAGACCCTCAATCAGTTGCTGGTGGAAATGGACGGTTTTGAGTCCAATGAAGGGGTTATTTTGATCGCTGCAACGAACCGACCCGACGTCCTTGACCCTGCGCTGCTGCGTCCCGGTCGTTTTGACCGGCAGGTGGTTGTGCCGCGTCCTGATGTCAAGGGTCGGACCAAGATCCTTCAGGTACATGCTCGCAAGGTGCCTTTGGCTCCTGATGTGGATCTGGCTGTCGTTGCCAAGGGGACTCCCGGTTTTAGTGGTGCCGACCTGGCCAACTTGGTCAACGAGGCTGCTCTGCTGGCAGCCCGCCAGAATAAGGAGCAGGTCGACAAGAACGATCTCGATATGGCCAAGGACAAGGTTCTGATGGGGACCGAGCGTAAGTCCATGGTCATTACCGATAAAGAAAAGAAAGTGACCGCCTACCACGAAGCCGGTCATGCTTTGGTTGCTCTGTTCCTGCCCGATGCAGACCCGGTGCACAAGGTTTCCATTATCCCGCGTGGCCGCGCTATGGGGATTACCATGTACCTCCCTGAAGAGGAGAAGTACAGTGAAACCAAGAACGGGCTGGAAACGACGATCTGTACTCTGCTCGGTGGCCGAGTGGCCGAAGAGTTGATTTTCGCTTCGGTGACCAGCGGTGCCAGCAACGATATTGAACGGGCCACCGCCATTGCACGCAAAATGGTGTGCGAGTGGGGCATGAGTGAGAAACTCGGGCCTCTGGCCTTCGGTGATAAGGAAGGCGAAGTTTTCCTTGGTCGCGATATGGGCCACACCAAGAATTACAGCGAGGCAACCGCTGTCGAAATCGACAACGAGATCAAAAACATTGTCAATGGCTGCTATAGCCGGACCCGGGAAATCCTGGATCAGCAACGGCAAGGTCTTGTGGTCTTGGCCGAGGCGCTACTTGAGAAGGAAACCCTTGATGGTGATGAGGTCCGTCACCTTGTTTTTGCCGGGCAGGGGGCTAGTCAGCAATCTCCTCCGGGTACGCCTGAATCGATGTCCCCCACGGGTGCGCCGCTGAACTGATGGGCTATGCACCACGCCTGTTGAGTTGCGGCGACGAGGAGAACGCCAAGGAGGAGTTGCTGCGCATCGGCTGCGACCCCGAAGGCGTTCGTCGTATGATTGGGAAAATGGTGAGTCGCACGGTTCTCCTGCATGGAGTTCCGTGCCGCGCTGCCAACGTGATTAAACAGGAAATGCTCGCTATCGGCGGCGATGCCGCCGTAGCGCGCGGGACTGTCGCCTGCTCCATTCCCCACACCGATGTCATTCTGATCGGTCATCTGAAGCAACTTCGTCGTTTGTGTCGTCGCCTGTTGAGTCAGCCCTTTGGCTTGCCGCAATTGGCAGCGGAGTTGGAAACCTTTCTCAATGCTTGTTCGGTGCCGCCGGCGCTGCTTAAAGGACGGGATTGTCAGCTGGACCTGGCTGAACCCGTGATCATGGGGATTCTCAACGTCACACCGGATTCCTTTTCCGATGGTGGCCGTTATTTCCCTCTGCAGGCTGCTGTCGAGCAGGGATTAAAACTGGCGGGAGAAGGTGCTGGGATTGTTGACATCGGTGGCGAGAGCACCCGTCCCGGGGCTCCCGCTGTTTCTGCTGAAGAAGAACTGGCCAGGGTTCTGCCGGTAGTAGAGGCGTTACGGGCGCAATCATCCATACCTATTTCCGTCGATACCACCAAGAGCCAGGTTGCTCGGGCTGTGTTGGCTGGTGGGGCGAACTTCATCAACGATATCAGCGGGCTCGATTTTGATTCGGAAATGGCCGCTGTTATCGCAGACTTTCGGGCCGGTGCATTCCTGATGCATACCCGCGGAACGCCCGAGGCAATGCAGCAGAACACCGATTATGATGACTTAGTCGGTGAGGTGGTGGCCTATCTACAGCAGAGCCTGGAACGCGCTACGGCAGCTGGCATTGAGGCTGATTACCTGTCTGTCGATCCGGGGATCGGCTTTGGGAAAAATGCCCAAGGGAATCTGCAGCTGCTCAAACGCCTGCAGGAATTAACGTGTTTAGGGCGCCCGATTCTATTGGGAACTTCACGTAAGAATTTTATTGGTAAAATTCTTAATCAACCGGTTGCGGATCAACGCCTGTACGGCACCCTGGCCACTGTGGCCTTGGGGGTGCAGCAGGGGGCGAAAATTTTTCGGGTCCATGACGTTCGGCCAGCACTTGAAACGGCACGTCTGGCCTGGGCCATTTGCCAAGCCTGAATTGCGTAAACCGTGTAATCTGACCAAGGTGCGATATGGGCGGACTGCTCGATGAATTCAAAAATTTCCGCTGGCTGCTCGATGCTCTGGACATCGGCCTGGTGGCGTTCATCATCTATCGCATCATTCTACTCATCAAAGGGACCCGTGCGGTGCAGATGCTGCTTGGGCTCGCGGTGATCCTGTTCGTTTACGTTGCCTCTCAGATCACCGGTCTCTATACCCTTCGCTGGCTGCTCGACAACTTCCTTTCCTCCATCATTCTGGTGATTGTCGTTATTTTCCAGAACGACATCCGGCGGGCCTTGATCCACGTCGGCCGAAATCCTTTTTTTGCTGACCTGTCTTACAAAGAAGAGACCGAGGTGATGGAGGAATTGGTCAAGTCCTGCGTCAATCTGGCCAGCAAGAAGATCGGTGCGCTGATCGTTATCGAACGAGAAACCGGGTTGAAGGATTTTCTCGAGGTCGGTGTAGAGATCGATGCCAAAGTGACCAGCGATCTGATCACTTCCATCTTTCTCCCCTATTCACCAATCCATGACGGTGCGCTGGTGATTCAACAGGGACGGTTGAAACGAGCTGGTTGTTTTCTGCCCCTGTCGCAGAATCCTGATATCAGCAAGGCATTGGGGACGCGTCATCGTGCAGCCATCGGTCTGACCGAACTGGTCGACGCCGTCGCCATTGTCGTGTCGGAAGAAACCGCCAAAATTTCTGTTGTGGTCGGCGGGCGCATCACCCGCGATCTCGATTCCACTTCGCTGAAGCGGGTTCTCAAGCGCCTGCTCGAGCCTCATGCGGCTGCCAAAAAGAAAAAATAGGCCATGATCAAGAAGATACTTGAAAATTGGGCTCTCAAACTGCTGTCCCTGGTCTTCGCCGTGGTCCTGTGGTTTTTTGTCATGGGCGAACAGAAACTGGAGCTGCAGTACTCGGTACCGCTGGAATTGAAGAACGTTCCTGCGGGCTTGATGGTGGCCAACGAAGTGCCCAGCCAGGTTGATGTCCGTATCAGCGGGCCTCGCACGCTCCTGAACAACGTCCGCCCCAGCGATATCAGCATCGCGGTGGACCTGCGTGATTTGCAACCCGGTCTGACTTCGTTCAAGCGTCTGGAAGAACGACTCAATATCCCCAGTGCGTTGAAGGTCACCCGCGTTTCGCCCTCTTTTGTCGACATCAAGCTCGAGCGTGTCAAGGATAAGGCCGTACCGGTCCAGGTCGTTCTGGCTGGCGAACTGGCTGAAGGATTCGAAATTGTCAATGTTAAAACCTCGCCGCAGCGGGTGACTGTGAGCGGTGCTGAGAGTGAAATCAAAAATGTGACCGAGGTTCTCACTGAGCCGATCGATCTCAACGGGGTCAAGGAGAGCTTCAGCCTCATCGCCCCGCTCGACTACCGGGGCCGTTACACGGCCCTCAAGGGGCAGCAGACGGTTGAGGTCCAGGTTGAAGTCAAAGGACCGCCCCCCACTATCGAAACGGAACCGAAAACTGACCAGACGGAGATAAAAAACTGATGGAAAAACGCTTGTTCGGCACTGACGGCGTGCGTGGTATCGCCAACGTGCATCCCATGACCACCGAAATGGCGATGCAGCTTGGCCGGGCTGCCGCCTTTACTTTTAAAAATGGTAAGAAGCGCCACCATATATTGATTGGCAAAGACACCCGCTTGTCCGGCTACATGATTGAGAACGCTTTGGTCGCCGGGATTTGCTCCATGGGGGTCGATGTCAAACTGGTTGGGCCGCTGCCTACCCCTGGTATCGCCTTTTTGACCAACTCCATGCGCGCTGATGCAGGGGTCGTGATTTCGGCTTCACATAACCCCTATCAGGATAACGGCATCAAGTTCTTTTCCGGGGATGGTTTCAAGCTGCCTGATGAAACGGAGCTGCAGATCGAGGAACTGATTTTTTCCAAGAAAATCGACTCTCTGCGCCCCATCGCCTCTGAGGTCGGCAAAGCGTTTCGAATCGAGGATGCCGGCGGTCGTTATATTGTCTTTTTAAAGAATTCCTTCCCTCGCGACCTCGACCTGAGCGGCTTGCGCATCGTCCTTGATTGTGCCAACGGTGCTGCCTATAAGGTCGCTCCGGCGGTGCTGGAAGAACTCGGCGCCGAAGTGATTCAACTCGGCGTGAATCCCAACGGAACCAACATCAATGATGGCTGTGGCTCCTTGTACCCCAATATTCTGGCCCAGGCCGTGAAGACCTACCGTGCCGACTTGGGGATCGCTCTGGATGGTGATGCCGACCGTGTCATCTTCGTCGATGAACGCGGCCGGGTGGTTGACGGTGATCACATCATGGCCATTTGTGCGATTCAAATGATTCAGGAGAAAAAGCTGGCTAACAATACCCTGGTTGCTACGGTCATGAGCAACATGGGGCTGGATATCGCTCTGCGCAAAGCCGGTGGAAAGGTGGTAAAGACGGCGGTCGGCGACCGTTACGTGGTGGAGGAAATGCGCCGCGGCCACTTCAACCTGGGCGGGGAACAGTCCGGGCACATGATTTTCCTCGACCATAACTCCACCGGGGACGGCATGGTTTCCGCTCTGCAGGTCCTGGCTATTATGCGGCGCAGCGGGAAGCCTTTGTCAGAACTGGCCAAGGTGATGACTGCGTTGCCTCAGGTGCTGGTCAACGTGCGGGTCGAGGAGAAGAAAGACATCAAGGATGTCCCGGAAATCCACAAGGTGGTGCAGGATGTCGAGGCCAAGCTTGGCGACAACGGTCGCGTTCTGATCCGCTATTCGGGTACTGAGCCGCTGCTGCGCATTATGCTCGAAGGGCAGGATCAAAAGCAGATTAACGACATGGCTGATTCCATCGCCAAAGCGGTGGAGCGGCATCTTGGCGGGCACAGGGAGGTCAAGTAGTCGTGGCAAAACTCGGAGTCAACATCGACCACGTAGCCACCGTCCGCCAGGCGCGCGGCACCATTGAGCCCGATCCCATTGCGGCCGCGGTGTTGGCGGAACTGGCTGGTGCCGATGGCATCACCGTACATCTACGCGAGGATCGCCGCCACATCCAGGACCGGGATGTGGAAATTCTGCGCAAGACCATCAAGACCCGTCTCAATCTGGAGATGGCTGCTACTGATGAAATGGTTGGCATCGCCCTTAAGATCCTTCCCGACATGGTTACACTGGTCCCCGAAAAGCGTGAAGAGTTGACCACTGAAGGTGGACTCGATGTGGTTCTCCATCGTCAGTTCATCAAAAAGCAGGTTGATCTTTTACGCCAGGGCGGGATTGCCGTCAGCCTTTTTATCGATCCAGATATCGAACAGATCAAGGCCTCCCACCGGGTGGGCGCCAGTTATATTGAAATTCACACCGGCCGCTATTGCGAGGCCCATGACGAAGAAACACGCAAAACTGAACTGGCCAAAATTGAGTTGGCGGTTCGTGCTGCCCTGAAAATTGGTTTGCGGGTCAACGCGGGTCACGGCCTCAACTATCAGAATGTTGAACCGGTGGCAGCCATTCCCGGCATTGACGAGTTCAACATCGGGCACAGCATAATTTCGCGGGCGGTCCTGGTCGGCATGGAGCGGGCTGTCCGTGATATGCTGGCGCTGCTGCGTAAAGGCTGATCATGGCCATTGTCGGCATCGGTACCGACCTGGCGCGGATTTCTCGTTTCCGGAGCTTTTTAAGTGAAGGAAAGCGCGGAATCATCGAGCGAATTTTCGGTGCTGAAGAACGGGCCTATTCCCTGGCCAAGAAAGATCCAGCATCACACCTGGCGGCTCGCTTTGCTGTCAAAGAGGCCTTTCTCAAAGCCCTTGGGCTGGGATTGCGGCAGGGGATTACCTGGCAAGATATGCAGGTCGTCCGTGATCCGCTCGGTAAACCCTCTCTGCTGTTGAGTGGCCAGGCTGCCGTTATCTGCCAGCAACGTGGCGTTTCTGTTGTGCATGTTTCTTACAGCCACGACGGCGATTACGCCACGGCCACGGTCGTTCTGGAGTCCCCATGAAACTACTGACCGCCGATGAAATGCGCGGCCTGGATCGCCAGGCCATCGAAGACTTTGGCGTCCCCGGCCTAGTCCTGATGGAAAATGCCGGGCGCGGTGCTACTGATTTCTTTTGTGAGACCTTTGCCCCCCTGTACCCTGGACCGGTTCTAGTGCTGGCCGGCAAAGGGAACAACGGCGGAGATGGTTACGTTATTGCCCGCCACCTCGCCAATCGTGGCTGGCAGGTGCGGACCATTGTCTTGGCCGAGCGTCAGGCGATCAGCGGCGATGCAGCCGTGAATCTGCAAATCTTACTGCGTTGTTCGGCCGATGTTGAGTTCGCCCCGGATGAGGCGAGCTTGACTGCTCTGCTTGCTGCCCAGAGAGAGCAGCGGCTGATCATCGATGCTATTTTCGGCAACGGTCTTAACAGCGAGGTGCGGGGCCATTATGCTCTCGCCATCGATTGGATCAATTCTGCGGCAGCAGCAGTCGCTGCAGTTGATATGCCTTCCGGGATTGAGGCCACCAGTGGCAGGGTTCTGGGACGCTGCGTCAAGGCTGATTGCAGCGCTATCTTTGCTCTCCCCAAGCTCGGCCAGATGCTTTATCCGGCGGCTGGTTTTGGTGGAAGATTACAGGTGGTTGATATCGGGATGCCGGGCCATCTTCTTGCCGATTTTCCCGATCGACACCTGTGGGTCGATGAGTCTTGCGCTGCGCAGCTGGTGCCGGTGCGTCCCTCCCAAGGGCATAAGGGAACCTTCGGTCACCTTCTGGTGATTGCCGCATCGACCGGCAAGACCGGTGCTGCCGGCATGACTGCGGTCGCCGGTTTGCGTAGTGGCGCCGGTCTGGTCACTCTCGGTTGCCCGGCCGCCTCCCATGCCATTCTGGCCAGCAAGATGATCGAGGTCATGACCGCCCCGCTGGCCGACGTCAACGGTGCGTTGAGCCTGCAGGCGCAGGAAGACATCCGTGCTCTCTGGCAGGATAAAACGGCTCTGGCCTTGGGGCCAGGGCTGGGGCAGCACCCGGAAACCTTTGCTCTCGTGCGCAATCTGCTACGCGAGTGCCCAGTGCCGTTGGTGGTGGACGCCGATGGGCTGAATGCTCTGGCCGAACATATCGAAGCTCTCGTCGATCATCCCTGCAAACATCTGGTCCTGACCCCCCATCCAGGCGAGATGGCCCGGCTGCTCGGCACTACCGTTCCGGAGGTGGAAAGTGATCGAGTCGGTGTGGCGCGTCGTTTTGCTGAGCGTTACAATCTGGTGCTGGTCCTTAAAGGGGCACGAACTGTCATTGCCTTCCCTGACGGCCGGGTGCGAATCAACAGTACCGGAAACCCTGGCATGGCGAGTGGCGGAATGGGAGACGTGCTGACGGGAATTATCGGTGGCCTGTTGGCGCAAGGGTTAAGTGGCACTGATGCTGCGGTGCTCGGCGTATATTTGCACGGTTTGGCTGGTGATCGGGTGGCAGACCGCCTGGGCCAGGCCGGTTTGCTGGCGAGTGACCTGCTGCACGAACTGCCCGCAGCTCGATCCACCTTAACAACTCAAGGAGAATAATAAATGCTGACTGCTAAAGATATCATGACCTCCAACGTCATTGCTGTGCAGCCCGATACCGAGGTTGAAGAACTCGCCCGCCTGTTCATGGACAAGGGGGTCAGCGCCATGCCGGTCCTCAACAGCGAAGGTGGGCTGTTTGGCATCGTGACGGAAACCGATCTGGTGGAACAGGACAAACCCCTGCATATCCCGACAGTGATTTCCATTTTTGACTGGGTTCTGTATCTGGAGCGGGAAAAGAAATTCTTCGATGAAGTCAAAAAGATCACCGCCCGCAAGGTTAGCGATATCTGCTCTACTGAGGTGGTGAGTTGTTCCCCGGATACCCCTGTTTCAGAAATCGCCGCCCTCATGGTCAGCCACAAGGCTCATCTGGTGCCGGTCATCGCTGAAGATAAGGTGGTCGGAGTGGTCGCACGCCTTGATATCATTCGTGGCATGGGAAGTTAACGAGTGTCGCAATTCTCTCTGATGACCCATTCCGTCGAGGAAACTCGTCTGCTCGGTGAAAAGCTGGGTGAGGTTGTCGGACCTGGAACCCTGATTCTTCTTTCCGGAGATCTTGGCGCAGGGAAAACTTCTTTCACCCAGGGGCTGGGCGTGGGGTTGGAGACTTCCGAGGACGAACCGGTCGTTAGTCCCTCCTACACTTTGATGAACCACTATCGGGGACGGCTGGACCTGTACCACTTTGACCTCTACCGTCTGCATGGCAGCGAGGATCTGGACGACCTCGATTTTACCGATTATGTCGAAGGGGTTGGGATTACTGTCGTTGAATGGTGTGACCGGGTTCCCGAATTGTCCCGCTCGGGTTTATTGATCAGGATCGAACATGCCGGAGAAGATTGCCGGCGGTTTTTCTTTCAGGCGGAAAACACTGCCGAACTAAAAATGTTGGAGGCTTTTCGGGCCAAGCTGGATGCCGATCCTGCGGGATAATGATCCTTTCCGCGCCGCCTTCCCGTCTTCAGAAAAATGTTTTGACCCGGACCTAAAATCCTGCTATTAAAAGAACTTCAACTTACCCCGAGACCATTAATGGTCGAGTTAAACACTGTTTGACAATTTCCCCCAATAGGCACCCTGAACAACGCTGGCGACCAACATGGCCGCCTTTTTTGGGAAAAGGAGGAGAAGGGAACTATGGCCCTGGTTGTGCAAAAATACGGTGGGACTTCGGTCGGATCCATTGAGCGTATCCGGAACGTAGCCCGTCGGGTAGCCAAAACCTATGACGATGGTAACGACGTCGTTGTTGTGGTTTCGGCAATGGCCGGTGAGACCAACAAGCTTGTGGCCTTGGCCAATGAAATGTGCGAATTTCCCAGTGAACGGGAATATGATGTCATGGTGGCGACGGGGGAACAGGTAACTATTTCCTTACTGTCCATGTGCCTGCAGTCCATGGGCTACAAGGCAAAAAGCTATTGTGGTTTCCAGATTCCCATCATCACCGACAGTACTTTCGCCAAGGCACGCATCGAGGAAATCGATGACAAGAAGGTCCGTGAAGACCTCAAGAACGGCACCATTGTAGTGGTTGCCGGGTTCCAGGGGATCGACCGGGAAGGGAATCTGACCACGCTCGGGCGTGGCGGGTCCGACACTTCTGCCGTGGCTGTCGCCGCAGCCCTCAAGGCCGACGTCTGTGAGATATTTACCGACGTCGATGGCGTCTACACCACTGACCCTCGTCTGGTAAGCAATGCCTCGAAAATCGAGAAGATTTCCTATGATGAAATGCTCGAGATGGCTTCCTTGGGAGCCAAGGTGCTGCAAATCCGCTCGGTAGAATTCGCCAAGAAATACGGCGTGGTCATCCATGTCCGTTCCAGTTTTAACGAAAATCCCGGTACCCTGGTCATGAAGGAGGATGCTGATATGGAAACCGTTCTGGTTTCGGGTATTACCTACAACAAAGATGAATCCAAGATTTCCGTCATTCGTGTTCCCGACAAGCCCGGCATTGCCTCCAAGCTTTTCTCGCCGTTGTCCAATGCCAATATCACGGTGGACATGATCATCCAGAACGTCTCCCATGAGGGGTCCACCGACCTCACCTTCACCGTAGCCCGGAGCGATTTCAAGAAAGCTTTGAAGATCGTCGAAGAGGCTGCCAACGAAGTCGGGGCCGCTGGCGTCAGCAGTGACGAGAACATCGCCAAGGTGTCCATCGTCGGCGTCGGTATGCGTTCCCATTCGGGTATTGCCAGCAAGATGTTCCAGACTCTGGCTCAGGACGGGATCAATATTCAGATGATTTCCACCAGCGAAATCAAGGTGTCCTGTGTCATTGACGCCAAATACACCGAGCTGGCAGTTCGGGTGCTGCATGACGCTTTCGGCCTGTCCAAGGAAGATGCCAAGCCGGAATAATTCTGCACCATATTTAGTCTCGCAGGGCCCCTCCTTGTGGTTCGGGGCCCTGCTTTTTCCGCTGTAACGCAGGGACAGCCGCGACAAAGAGGAAAAAGGACAATGAGCTTGATCCGACTGTACGATACGACTTTGCGTGATGGAACCCAGGCAGAAGACGTTTCCTTTCTGGTGACGGACAAGATTCGCATTGCCCAGAAGCTCGACGAGCTTGGGATTCATTACATCGAGGGCGGCTGGCCCGGTTCAAATCCTAAAGATATCGCCTTTTTTAAAGACATTAAAAAGGTGACTCTGCGCCAGGCGAAGATCGCTGCGTTTGGATCCACTCGCCGCGCTAAAACCACACCGGACAAAGATAACAATATCCGGACGTTGATTCAGGCTGAACCTGATACTGTTACTATCTTCGGAAAAACCTGGGATTTCCATGTGCATGAAGCATTACGCATCAGCTTGGAGGAAAACCTGGAGTTGATTTATGATTCGCTGGCCTACCTGAAGGAACATATCGGCGAAGTTGTTTATGACGCTGAGCATTTCTTTGATGGTTACAAGGCCAACCCCGAATACGCATTGCAGACCCTCCAGGCTGCAGAGCGGGCCGGCGTCGATTGCATCGTACTGTGTGACACCAACGGCGGGACCCTGCCACATCAAGTCGCTGAAATCATGCAGGTCGTCAAGCAGGCAGTAAAGACTCCGCTGGGGATCCATGCTCATAACGACAGCGAGTGCGCCGTTGCTAACTCCCTGACGGCCGTTGCCTATGGGGCCGTTCATGTGCAGGGGACGATCAACGGTTTTGGAGAACGTTGCGGCAACGCCAACCTTTGTTCCATTATCCCGTCTCTGCAACTCAAGATGGGGCATGAGTGCCTGACGGAAGAACAGCTTCGCTCGCTGCGCAGCGTATCCCGCTACATCTATGAACTGGCCAACCTCGTCCCCAATAAGCATCAGCCTTATGTCGGTAACTCTGCCTTCGCCCATAAAGGTGGAGTCCATGTTTCGGCCATTCAGCGTCATCCTGAAACCTACGAACACATCCGTCCCGAAAAAGTTGGCAACATCACTCGTGTTCTGGTCTCCGACCTGTCCGGGCGGTCCAATATCCTCGCCAAGGCTGAGCAGTTCAATATCAATCTCGACAGCAAAGACCCGGTGACCCAGGAGATTCTTGAAGACCTGAAGGAGCTGGAAAATAAGGGCTATCAATTCGAAGGTGCCGAAGCCTCGTTCGAGATCATCATGCGCCGCGCGCTGGGTACATTACGACATTTCTTCTCCGTTATCGGTTTCCGAGTCATTGACACCAAGCGGCACGAGGAAGAAAAACCGTCGGCCGAGGCAACGATTCAGGTCAAAGTCGGAGGCAAGATCGAACATACGGCTGCCGAGGGGAACGGTCCGGTCAACGCTCTGGATAATGCTTTGCGCAAAGCCCTGGAAAACTTCTATCCTCAGCTTCGGGACATGCGTCTGCTCGACTACAAGGTTCGTGTTCTGCCGGCTGGCAAAGGAACGGCATCCGTGACCCGTGTTCTCATTGAATCGGGCGACAAGGATTCCCGGTGGGGGACCGTCGGGGTCAGTGACAATATTATTGATGCGTCCTATCATGCCTTGGTCGATGCGTTTCAATATAAGTTACTGAAGGATTTAGGTTAGTCGACTGATTGATCCGTTTTTCAACAAGCGGCGCATTAGCGCAACCAATAAAGGTACCTTTGTCAATCGGGGGTTCTGGATCATTCCAGGGCCCCCGATTTTTTTTGCAGACTGAACTATCAATGCCAGATTTGAAATCGTTCATTAGCTAGAGGTGCACCATCAATTTTCTGACGGTATGTATTTACTGGCCGTCATCTAAATGACGGTCTTTGTGTTGATGACAAAACTGGTAAATTTTTCTACTGAGGCCAGTTTTGCGTTATCCGTTAAAGAATTTGAATTATCTAATAAAAAGGAAATGTGCCTAATAATAAAGGGAAAAACAGTTCATAAGGGATCGTTTTTTTTCTTGCGGTACCGTTTTATGTCTTGAAGTACCGCGGAACCGGATTGGATCAATAGTCAAAGCCATTGGAATCAGGTGGACGGATTGTTAGAAAACGACCGTCAATCAAATGGCGGATTTTCCCGGAATAAGGTCTTTTGAGGCGAAGGCGAGAGAAAAAAATGGGTCGGCCAGATGTAAAAAATTTTTTAGGAATTTTTTTGTTGCCAATTAAGTTGTTGAAAAATAGCACAAAAATATATTTGATTTGGTTTTTCTAACTTAAGTTGTATACACTTTTCCCTTTTCTGGCACGTCCCGTGTAATAGGCATAAGCATCATCTTTTATTACAAAGAGCTGTTGCTGACCTATTTCAATACAAGGGGGAAAAGAACATGAAATGTCCAAGATGCAAAGGCCGGATGTACGCTGAGAAGTACTACGATTTCGTTCGTTCTTTCGAAGCCTGGAAGTGCTGCTCCTGCGGCGAAGTCATTGATCCCACAATTCTTTCCAATCGTGCCCGGAGCAACAACCTCTTCATTGGCTAAGAACGTTCTTCTTCGATTTCACAACCGGCCGGAAACTTTGGTTTCCGGCCGGTTTTTATTTGTTCTGTCGGGACCAGCCAACAGGGTTTGATGTAAAAAACCTTTCGCATCCTCCTCTGGCTGGTTGGTAAAAGCCTCAATAAAACTTTCCTTTATCTTGCAAGTAAGCGCATGGACGGAAGCGCTCACCTAAAGAATCTGCAAGGTTTGCCAGTTCCTTGCGCACTCGCTCGATCCCTTCTGTCTCGGCCCAGCGACAAAGTCCCCCTCGGAATGGGGGGAATCCGGTACCAAAAACCATGCCGGTATCGACATCTGCGGCATCAGCAATCACCCCTTCTTCCAAGCAGCGGCCAGCTTCATTGACCATCAGCAGCAGCAGACGCCGCAGATCTGATTCGGACGCCTTGCGAGCACTGGTCAAGCCTAATATGCCATTAATTGAAGAGTGAGGCTGACTCGGTTTGCCTGGACGATAAATATAAAAACCCTTGCCGCCTTTTTTCCCCTTCAAACCACTCAGCAGGGCCGTTTTAAGCAGGGCGCTTTCAGGAAGATAGCTGAAGGCAGTGCAAAGGGTTGTTCCTACTTCGGCGGCAATGTCGATCCCAACTTCGTCGATCAGGCGGAAGGGGCCCATAGGCATACCAAATTTTAGGGCAAGGTGATCCAGGCTCTGCCAGTGAACCCCCGCCTCGGCGATCAGACAGGCCTCGTTTAAGTAGGCCACCAGCAATCGGTTAACCAGAAAGCCAGGTCGATCGGCAACAACGATGGGGGTCTTGCCGAGTTTCAGAGCCAAAGTCATGAGTTGGTCGACGGTACCCTGCGAAGTCTTTTCAGCGCGAATGATCTCTACCAGAGGCATCCGTTCGACCGGATTGAAAAAGTGCATTCCACCGACCCTTTCGGGGCGGTGGGCAACAGCCTGCAGTTCGGTAATGGAAAGAGCTGACGTGTTGGTGGCAAACATGGCATCATTCCGCAGCAGTGGTTCAACTTCTTGGAGGACTCCCTGTTTGACCGGCATCTTTTCAAGCACCGCCTCAATAACCAGATCCACGCCGTCGAAGCCGTCGTAACTTGTGGTGCCCGTTAACAGGTGCATTTTTTCTTCGACTTGTGTGGAATCTCCTCCTTTGGGTGCAAGTTTTTTGCTGAACAGGGTTCGGGCGTGAGTCATTCCGGCAATGACGGCCTCATCGCGAATATCCTTCATGATGACCGGAATATTCCGGGATGCGAGTTGGTACGCGATGCCGCCACCCATGACGCCGGCACCTACAACCGCAGCCCGGTTGACCTGTGGAGCGGAGTCCCCACTGGTGGATTTTTTAGGGCGTTGAGACAGGTTGAAAACGTGGATGAGGTTTTTGCATTCTGGTGTGACTGCGAGTCGTCCAAGATTGCGTGCTTCAAGTTTCAACCCTTCAGGCAAGGATTGGCGCAGTCCATGGCGGATCGTTTCCAACGCTCGCAATGGCGCTGGATAATGGCCGCGCGTTTGGCGCAAGATATGTTTCAGTGCCCAGTGAAACAGCATGTAACGACCCACGGGGTTTTTTTCGAGCACTAAAGTGCGGAATGTCTTATTGCGGCTGCTGCGTTGTTGCTGCAAAGCCGCAGGGGCGCTTATGGCTTCCTTGGCCATTTGTATTGCTGATTTCAGTAGGTTGTCTTTACTGTCGAGGCGGTCGACCATCCCGAGTTTCTTGGCCTCCTTAGCGGATACGTTGCGGCCCGTCAGGATGATGTTGATTGCCTCCGCAAGTGGGATGAGGCGCGGCAGGCGTTGCGTTCCTCCCCACCCCGGCATAATGCCGAGCCGAACTTCAGGCAGCGCCAGTACGGCATCCGCGGCGGCGATGCGGTAGTGGCAGGCCAGGGCGAATTCGGTTCCACCGCCAAGGCAATGGCCATGGATCGCAGCAACAACAGGAAAAGGCAGTTCGGCCCAAAGGTTGAAAATTCTCTGGCCGGTCGCTGCCAGTTCCGTCGCATGTTCGACGCTGGAAATTTTTTCGATTTCCTGAATGTCGGCCCCGGCAATAAAGCCGTTTTTCTTTTCGCTGATGACCACTGCAGCCTGCAGTCCAGGAATGTCGCGAAGTTCGTTGGCAACATGCTCCAGTTCGGCAAGAACAGGGGCGGTGATGATGTTTACGCTGCTGTCGGGAGCATTTAGGGCGACGATGGCTATTTGATCTTCAATCCGGAAAGTCACGGAGGTTTGCATGTTGACTCCTGTCGATGAAGGTGCGTTATGCTGAAATAATAACGGTTCTGGCAGGTCAGGCAAGTTCAGATCATGAGAATGCCCCAGCTTAGTGACTTTACATGGAGCTTTAACAGGGTAAAATTATTAGAAAAGTTTTCCAAAAAAAGCAGCCAGAAGGTGCTTTGACGCTGTTTTTCCATTGTTAATGGACTACTCCCCCCATGGGAGTGCAAGGAGTGTTGGTATGGCCTTAGAAATTCAGATGCCGCAGCTGGACGATGAAGCAAAACAGGGAACCCTCCTCAAGTGGCGGGTCAAGGAGGGGGACCTCGTGCATACCGGCGATCCGGTTGCAGAGGTGTCTGTCGGGGTGAAACAGGCAGTGCTGCGAGCCAGCACCACGGGGTTCATCACTCGAATGGCCGTTTCCGTCGGCGCTGTTGTGGAGATCGGAGGCATTCTGGCCGTATTAACCCCGTTGGCCCAGGATGAGGGAGAAAGCGAGATTGACGGCTCAGGGTGTGGCTCAGTTTCCTCCGCAGCTCGCAAGTCGGTGCGAATCCGCCGTATCATTGCCCGCAAAATGGAAGAAAGCTGGCGCACCATCCCTCATTTTCATGTGACCATGGCCGTGAATATGACCGACGTAATCCGTTTCCGCAAAGATTTGGGGGTGACCATCAATGACTTCATTCTTGCTGCGGTAGGACGTTCGTTGCGCGAGCACCCCTGGGTGAACAGCCACTGGGTGGATGGGGAAGCGGTTGAGCAGCCGAAGATCAATATCGCCATGGCGGTCGCTACGGAACATGGGCTGTTTTATCCGGTCCTGCATGCCTGCGGCTGTCGGTCCCTCAAGGAGATCGGTCAACGGGCTGCCCTGCTGGCAGACAAGGCCCATCGCGGACTGTTGAACAATGAGGATACCGAAGGGGGGACCTTTACCGTGTCCAATATGGGGATGCTCGGGGTGGAGTCCTTCCGGGCCATCATCACTCCTCCGCAGGCTGCGGTTCTGGCCGTTGGTACGGTCAAGGGGGAGGTGGTGGTGGAAGATGACGGCGAACCGGGTATTGCTCCCATGCTGCGCTTGAACCTGGCGGCCGACCACCGCATTCTCGACGGTGCTGACGCTGCGGAATTCCTTTATACCTTAAAAAGTTACCTGGAAGCTCCTGTAACTCTAATCACCTGTGACGATGAGGGAGGAGGTCTTTAATGCTTCAGGATGCCTTGAAGTTGGCTCCCGAAGACTTGGCCTGGCGCTGCGACCCCAACCAGTTCGAATTCATCACCACTGAAGAACTTCCGACACTGGATGGGACGATCGGCCAGGACCGGGCTTTGACAGCCATTGAGTTCGGATTGGGAGTGAAGAACGGCGGCTACAACATCTTTATTCTTGGGGAGCCTGGGACCGGTCGTTCCTCAACCACCAAGAATATACTCAATGCCCGGGCCAAGGGCGAACCTGTGCCGGACGACTGGTGTTATCTGCACGATTTCGACGACGGAACCAGGCCTCGCGCCATGCGGCTTCCGGCCGGGATCGGCAAAGATCTGCACAAGGATGTGGAGGAGCTGGTTCAGCGCCTGGCTGAAGAAATCCCCAAGGTCTTTGAAAGCAAGGAGTATGAGGAACAGAAAAATCGTATTGCCGCGGAGTTTCAGGAAAAGAACAAAAAACTTTTCCAGGATTTAGAACAGCAGGCCAACGAGAGCGGCTTTGTTCTGCAACGCACGGTAAGTGGCTTGGTCCTGGTGCCGATTCGCGGCGAACGCCCACTGTCGCAGCAGGAATACGAGGACCTCTCCGATGATGAACGGAACGAGTTGGATCGCAAAGGTGAGGTGTTGCATGCTCAGTTGAACGAGGTGCATCGTCAGGTGCGTGAGTTGGAGAAAGAGATGCGCATCGTGACCACCAAAATGGAGAAGGACATCCTTCTCTTTGCTGTCGGACATCTGCTGGAGGACCTGGAAAAGAAGTATCATGATCAGCCGCCTGTCCTGGAACACTTTGCGGCCTGCAAAAAGGACATTCTTGATCGCATTGAAGAATTGCGTCCGTCATCGGGTCCGCAGCTTCCCTTCGCGAACCTGAAAGGGGGGCAGGAAGTCTCTTTCGAACGCTACCGTGTCAATCTGTTCATTGATAACAGCGACCGCAGCGGCGCGCCGGTGGTTTACGAAGCCAATCCCACCTATTTCAACCTGTTTGGCCGCGTCGAGCACATCATCCAGATGGGTAATGCCTCAACCAACTTCACCATGATCAAACCCGGGGCTCTGCATCGGGCTAACGGAGGTTATCTGATCCTCGACTGCCGCGAGGTGTTGATCAACCTCTTTTCCTATGAAGCCCTGAAACGCTGTATCCGTAATAAGGAAGTGAAGATCGAGGATTTGATGGAGCAGTACCGCTTGCTGGCCACGGTATCGCTCAAGCCCCAGCCGATCCCTTTGAGTTGCAAGATCATTATGATCGGCCCGCCGTTTCTGTATTATCTGCTGTACCGTCTTGATGAGGATTTTCGTAAATATTTCAAGGTCAAGGCGGATTTCTCCAATATGATGAAGAATACGTGGGAGAACGTGCAACAGTACGCCCTGTTCGTTGCCACCCAGTGTAGCGATGAGCAACTGCTCCCATTTGACCCGACCGGTGTCGCACGGCTGGTGGAATATTCGGCCCGCTTGACCGAGGATAAACAGCGCTTATCTTCACGGTTCATCGAACTGGCCGACCTGATTCGGGAATCTGCTTTTTACGCCGTACGGCAGGGGAAGCAACGGGTTGATGCCGGGCACGTTGACCTGGCCCTGGAGGCCAAGGTGTATCGATCCAACCAGCTGGAGGAGCGGATTCAGGACTACATGGAAAACGGCACCATTTTGGTCGATACCGATGGTGCGGTGGTGGGTCAGATCAACGGCCTGTCAGTTTATTTGCTGGGGGATTACTCTTTCGGCAAACCATCTCGTCTCACGGTACGAACTTTCATCGGCAAGGGTGGCATGGTCAACATTGAACGAGAAGCCAAATTGTCCGGCCCCATTCATGATAAAGGGGTTCTGATCCTGTCTGGCTTTTTCGGTGACCGTTATGCGCAGGACAAACCTCTCGCCCTGGCCGCGTCCATCTGCTTCGAGCAATCCTATGGTGGAATAGACGGCGACAGTGCCTCGTCGACGGAACTTTATGCGTTGCTTTCGTCCCTGTCCGGAGCGCCGATCCGCCAGGATATCGCTGTCACCGGCTCGGTGAATCAGCGCGGCGAGGTACAAGCGATTGGCGGGGTTAACGAAAAGATTGAAGGATTCTTTACTTTGTGCAAGGCCAATGGGTTGACTGGCTCGCAAGGGGTGATCATCCCCAAATCCAACGTTCAGAATCTGATGCTTAAGGATGAGGTGATCGAGGCTGTGCGCAATGGCCAGTTTTCTGTTTGGGCTGTGGCGACGATCGATGAAGGGATCGAAATCCTCACCGGAGTCCCGGCTGGGGAACGCGACGCAGACGGTCATTGGCCGGCCGGATCGATCAACCAGCTGGTCGATCAACGTCTCCGAACAATGGCCGAATCGGTCAAAAAATTCGGCAAAGGTGAAGAGAAAAACAACTGAAAAAGCTCTGGTAGAATGAAGAAAAAATAGAAAAGTCCTGCCTGGAAAATCGATCCAGGCAGGACTTTTTTGTTGGGGCACTGCGAATCACATTCATATCAATGGGCTGCGGAGATTGCATTTGTAGATATTTTGTTATTCTCTAATTTAGAGGTGGGAATACTTGGGCTGGAAAGGGAGGTGGGGTATGAACGATTTGTGGCCGGCACTGTTGGCATTCGTGGTGATCATCGCGGGCATGATGGTTTTGCGCTGGAAAATTGGCGCCAATTTCGAGGTGCGTAATTCCGACATCTTGCTGGCCATTGTTCCGGTCGCCCTGTGGCTGGTGCTCACCGGCAAGATTCAAAAGCTGGAATTCGGTGAATTCAAAATTGAAGCGGCATTTGTTGAAGCCTCCAAGGAATCGATTAGTAATCAGGTCACAGAGCTGAGCCTGCCTCTGGAGACGTTGCGGCTGGATCCTAAGGAGGGGGTGGAGCAGCTGCCTCGGCTGCTGGAGAAAAAAACCGAAGGGCTTTACTTTCAACTTGGCTACAGCGGCTATTACGGTCCGGCGATCCAAGAATATCTGGATGTCCTTACTCGTTCTCCTTATTTGAAATATCTGGTCTTCATCGACCAGCAGAAGAAGTTCGCTGCATTGGCCGATGCACGGCAACTGTATGCGATCCTGACTGCACCCAATCGACCGTTTGATGCCGGGAAGTTTGCCGACTGGGTGCGTCGCTCTGACCTTGCCTCGCTGGCAGGACTCCCCGGTTTTGTGGGGGGGGAGAATGCTATCCGCCGTGACGCGAACAAGCAGACTGTCTTGGAGAAGATGGAAAAGCTGGACCGGGATATCCTGCCGGTTATGGAGGAGGACGGCAGTTTTGCGGGTATCGTGGACCGCTCCCGACTGACCGCCAGCTTGATCATTGATGTCGCCAATAAGGTGAAGTGATGACATCCTGAGCAGCTAAGTTAGGCGATGACCTTTGCTGTGAAATAGGCTAGACTTACCTGGATTTAACTCTGCCTATGGATGGTTTGCCGCGTTTATGAAGGAATTTCCCTGTTACCCGCAAAGTTCTGCCAGCCGCCGGCTCCGAGAGGAGCTTGAGCGGCAAGCTGCGCATTTCTCCGCCGACAGTCTGTCTCGCGGCGTAATGGATGCGATTCCCAGTATTCTTATCGTTCTTAACGATTGTCATCAGATCGTCTATGCCAATCGAGCTCTTTTGCAGCATCTCGGCTTGGAATTGAAAGCCGCGCAGGAGTTGCATGGAGCACGTTTTGGTGAGGTGCTGGGCTGCGTGCATGCGCCTTCTGCCCGGGAAGGGTGTGGCTCGGGTCGCGCCTGTCAGGCCTGCGGCGCTTTTTTGGCAATTACGGCTGGAGAAGAAGCTGCCCAGGAGTGTCGTCTGCTGCGCCGCTGCGAAGGGCGGGTCGAAGCCATGGACCTGATGGTCTGCGCAACCCCGTTATTATACGGTGGTGAACGTTTTACCATTGTGGTCGGTCAGGACATCAGTGGCGAAAAGCGCCGGATTGCGTTGGAACGGATATTTTTTCACGATATCCTCAACCTGATGGGAGGTATTCGCGGGTTCGCCGAGATTTTGAATGCAGACGAGACGGTTGAAACGCGGGAAATCGCCCAGTTGATTCACTCCACCAGTGAACGAGCCATTGAGGAGATCGAAGCACAACGGGCTCTGCAGGCGGCTGAAAGCATGTCTTTGCCAATTATGCCGCGCTATCTGTCGAGCAAGAAGCTATTGGAACAATTGTTGGAAATCTATCGCCTGCAAGGTGTGGCATCGGGTCGGCGTATTATCTTGGCTGATGATGTCGAGGAGGTGGTTTTTTCCAGCGACCGGGCCATTCTCAATCGCATTCTCGGCAATATGCTTAAAAATGCATTGGAAGCTTGTCAATCTGGAGATACCGTAACCTTGGGGAGCCGAAAGCTGGACCAAGGTGTGATCTTCTGGGTGCATAATCCCGGTGAGATCCCGGCCCATGTTCAGCCGCAGATTTTTCACCGCAACTTCTCGACCAAAGGACCGGGCCGCGGACTCGGTACCTATAGTATGAAGTTGTTGAGTGGTCACCTGAGGGGCGAGGTCAGTTTTATCTCTTCGCAAGAGGAAGGGACCCGTTTCTCGGTTGCTTTTCCGCTGACTCTGAACGACTGATTAATAAAAGGAGATGCTATGCCCGGACTGCTGCTGCGTTGGCTGATCCTGACTGTTGCCATCATCGTCACGTCGTATCTGATTGACGGCATTACCGTACAGGGTTTTTTGTCGGCTTTTTTCGCTGCCGCCATCCTCGGCCTGCTCAATACCTTCTTTCGCCCCATCTTGCTCATCATCACCTTGCCGCTGAACATCCTCAGCCTTGGTCTCTTTACCCTGTTCATTAATGCCATGTTGCTGATGATGGCTTCCGGTGTGATCAGCGGCTTTCAGGTGCAGGGGTTCGGTTCGGCCCTATTCGGCTCACTGTTTATCAGTCTCGTCAGCTGGTTTTTGAACTCCTTTATTAATGAAAAAGGCCGCGTGGAGTATATCGTGATGCAAAAGAAACGTCACGGAGGCTGGGAGTAATCACTTTCAACCTCCTTTGGAATGCCCTGTACTAAGCGCTTGCTCGGCCTCCAATAAGACTCGCCACAAATTATCGCTGTCTCCCAGTCCCAGTTTGATCAAATACGCCGCTATGCTTAAATTGGTACGGGCCCGGTAGGTTTCGACCTGGAATGTGGCGTCTTCCAGTGGTTGTTGGCGCTCCTGCAGGTACGCTTCGAGGAATACCCATTCCGGCATCTGCTGCAGAATCTCCTGGTGATTGAAAAACTGGTTGCGGTACTGGGCCAGAAATGCGCCAACGTCGAAAGCGCTCGGCATGACAAAAGAGCTTTCGAAGTCGATGGCTGCGATGTACAGGGTTGAGCGATCGTCCAATAGATCCTGGCCGACCATGACATTTTTGGGGTGAAAATCGCCATGCCCCTGCACAACGTCTTGAGGCTGTGATGAGAGGATCCTTTCTTCGCGTTCCAAAACCATTTCCATGATTTCTCTGGCTCGGCGTCGGTGCGGATGGTCGATGGCGTCAAACCGTTCCACGTAATGGTTCAGGCGTTTTTGTTCCAGGGACCAGAATTCATCCTCAGCTGTCACCTTCAGGCGGCAATTGTGCATGCGGGCCAGCCAACGGCCAGTGAGTTCCAGGTAATAGCGGCGATCTTCCGGCGGAGAAGAAATGATTTTTTCAAACAGTGACTTGCCCCGCAAGCCTTCCTGAATGACGGTCATGGTGTCACGGTTTTCGTCAATCGGACGGGGGACGCGAAATTTTCCGCCGCCAAAACCACACTCCACCAGGGCGGACATGATGGCATGGGCGCGTTCGGCCTTCTGCCATTTCTGATCCGTTTCCAGGGTGCGGATAATCAGGCGCTCGCGCTGTTCGTCAGACCCTTTGGCTCCAATCGTCACTTCCGTCACCTGGTTCTGAGCTCCTGCCTTGGGGATTTCCTTCAGGAAGGGGCGGCAGCGGCCGCGGCGGATTTCCAGGGCCAGTTCGCTGATGCTGCTGACTGGGTGGTCGAACAGGGTAGGGTAAAGGCCGGCGTAGCTTTCTCCGTGGGTGTCGGTGCCGGCGACGGCAGTGAACCGGTAGCGGTGCCAGTCCTGCAGGCCGCGACTGTTTTCCCGCACCGACTGATTGGAGTTGAAGATTTCTACGGCGTCCAGGTATGGGTGCAGCAGGGTTTCCGATTTGGGGGTGCGCTGGTTGCGGTAAGGGTGGGCAAGAACCAGGGCCGCCAGTGGGTATTGTTGACGAATATCGATCAGTGACGAATTGGCAGAAAATATTTCCTCTGCACCAAACACTAGCACATCGCCCATTTCCCTGGTTTTCACCTCCTGTCCGGAAAGGATCAGGAAATGATCGGGAACTCCACATGTCCTGCGCAGATCGCGCAGTTCTGTTTCGCTCCAGAGATAGTGATGGTCGGTGAAAATGATTCCCTGCAGGCCTTTGTTAAAGACCCGTTCCACGAGTTGCCGGGCACTGACATGGCTGCAGGACGAATGTTCGCTGCTGTGACAATGAATTTCCAGAAGCATGATAACGACTCCGCAACGAAGGATTCCCGTTGAGGGAAGGTGAATATGGATAGCCCTGGCTGTTGGGGCCGCCCTTTTGCGTTCGCGGCTATTTTCAGTTTGATAAGCAAGGGGCTTGACTTTCACTGCAAGGTTTTTCAAGATACCGAATTCCAAGCCTCCCGGGCAAGGATTATAACCACGATCAGGGAAGGGGCAACCAGGTGATCAGAGAATATCTGGCGCCGGCCAAAATCAATCTCTACCTGCAAGTCCTCGGACGACGCAGCGACGGCTATCACGAATTGGCTATGGTCATGCAGCGCATCAGTCTGTATGACCGCCTGCGTATAGAACTGACGCGCGCAGCGGGGGTTGTCGTGTCCTGCCCTGGGGTGGAGCTCGCTCCTGGAGAAGATAATATCGCTGCTCGTGCCGCCAGCCAGCTCATTAAGGAAGCCGGTTTTGCCGGAGGGGTTCGAATCAACATCGATAAACAGATTCCTGTAGCGGCCGGACTCGGCGGCGGCTCCTCGGATGCGGCCACGGTTCTGATGGCGGTCAACGAAATGCTGCAGCTGGGGCTTTCTCGCGAAGAACTGATGATGCGTGCAAAACCGCTTGGGGCGGACGTGCCGTTTTTCATCTTCCAGCAGGACGCCTGGGCTACCGGTATCGGCGAGGTGTTGAACGAGCTTCCTAATCTGCCGTTTGCCCACTACCTTCTGGTCAACCCAGGAATCGCCATATCTACCGCCTGGGTCTACAAAAATTTGGGGTTGACATCTGAAATCGCTGCAGCTAAACTTCCGGGGTTTCCCACCACGACGAAGGATCTGGTCGGACTCGTTTATAACGATTTGGAACGAGTCACAATTCCAGCCTTCCCGGTTGTTGCCCAAGTTAAGCAGCAGCTGCTCGATGCCGGGGCGTTGGCCTCTTTAATGTCGGGTAGCGGCCCCACGGTTTTCGGGGTTTTTGATGATGCGGCAACAGCGCAAAGTGCTTGCGAGATTATGCGGCGCGGCTGTGGTTGGTGGGCTACGGTCGTTCAACCTTTGACCAACGAAGTTTTGCGTCAGGTTGGGCACCGGTTTCCTCAAGTCTGACTTTGTTGGGGCGTCGCCAAGCGGTAAGGCACCGGATTTTGATTCCGGCATTCCCAGGTTCGAATCCTGGCGCCCCAGCCACCATGAATTCGGGAGGCGGTTTTCCCGCCTGATCCCAAGGCATAAATAAATCTAGGCTTTTCCGGGTTAGGTCATGCTCCGTCCATGGCCTACAGTTTTTCCCAGCATTCAAGTGAGGTTGTTGGTGGTGGATAAACTCAAGATATTTTCCGGTAATTCCAATCTGCCTCTGGCTCGTGAAATCTGCGGTCATTTGGCGGTCCCTCTCGGCAGCGCCAAGGTGCGGACTTTCTCCGACGGCGAAATCATGGTTGAGATTGGTGAGAACGTTCGTGGACGGGATGTTTATGTCATTCAGTCGACTTGCGCGCCCTCCAACAACAATCTTATGGAGCTGTTGATCATGACCGATGCCCTTAAGCGGGCGTCCGCGGCCAGCATTACTGCTGTGGTGCCATACTTCGGTTATGCTCGGCAGGATCGCAAGGTGGCACCCCGTACCCCGATCACCAGTAAGTTGGTTGCCGATCTGATCTCCACTGCCGGGATTGCCCGTTTGCTGACTGTTGACCTGCATGCCGGTCAGATTCAGGGCTTTTTCAATATCCCGGTTGATCATCTGTATGCTGCGCCGGTTATCCTGGAAGATCTCAACGCCCGCTTTAAAGAGCAAATCGTTGTGGTCTCGCCCGATGCCGGCGGCACTGAGCGTGCGCGTGCTTTTGCCAAGCGGCTCGACGCCGGTCTGGCCATCATCGACAAGCGCCGCAGCGGTCCGAATGTTTCAGAAGTTATGAACATCATCGGCGATGTCGAAGACCGTGTCTGCGTCATCGTGGATGATATGATCGATACTGCCGGGACTCTGTGCCAGGCGGCCGGTGCCTTGAAGGAAAAAGGCGCCAAGCAAATTTATGCCTATGCAACGCATCCGGTCCTGTCCGGGCCTGCTCTGGAGCGGATCAATTCCAGCTGTCTGGAAGAGGTGGTGATCACCAATACCATCCCTTCCGGGGATAAGCTCAATACCTGTTCCAAGCTGCGCATGTTGTCTGTCGCTGATCTGCTGGCCGAAGCAATTCGCCGTATCCACGGCGATGAGTCGGTCAGTTCCCTGTTTGTTTAATTTCAAAGAGAACGAATCGCAATCAACGGGCTGAAACAGCCCTGTTAATGGAGGATAGAATGGCACAAGCTGAACTGAACGTCATGACGCGCGAAACCGTGGGTAAAGGTGTCGCACGCAAGTTGCGTCGCGAGGGGAAGGTTCCCGCTACTGTATATGGTCGCGGCATGGAACCTTGCAACCTGTCTGTTGATCCCAAAGTCCTGGCGCAAGCCATCAACACCGAGGCCGGTTGGAATACTCTGCTGACCTTGCGTGGTGCCGGGCCTTATGAAGGAAAGGTTGTCATTGTCAAGGATATGCAGCTGGAAGCAATCCGTCGCCACCCTCTGCATGTTGACTTTCAGGCCATCAACCTGGCTCAGGAAGTCCATGTTATGGTTCCCGTGCAGCCGGTTGGTAAGTCCGCGGGTGAAAAATTGGGCGGAAGCCTCCAGGTTATTCGTAAAGAACTGGAAGTCGTTTGTCTGCCGACCGCCATTCCCCAGGCTATCGAGATCGATGTCACTGCCATGGGTATCGGCGATGTTATTCACGTTGCAGACCTGACCCTGCCCGCAGGCATCAAGGTTCCGCACGAGGTTAACTTCACGGTCATTACTCTGGTTGGCGCCAAGGGCGGCAGCGATGAGGAAGCGGCCGAAGGCGAAGAAGCAGCCGAAGCTTAATTTCGGCCTGATTCACCATGAAGCTGATAGTCGGATTGGGCAATCCTGGGCCCCAGTATGCCGAGACGCGTCACAATATCGGTTTCATGGTTGCCCAGATGGTTGCCGAACGGGCTGGTGTTCCACTAAAAAAGCAAGGGCACCAAGCCATTTACGGTGTAGGGCGAATCTGTGGGCAGGAGGCGATGATCCTTCTGCCCCAGACCTTTATGAACCGCAGTGGCAGCAGCGTCGCCTCGGTCTGTCGTTCCCAGGGGGTCGGGTTGGCTGACCTGATCGTCATTCATGATGATATCGACCTCCCTTTCGGTTGCATGAAGATCAAGTCCGGCGGTGGGCATGGCGGGCACAACGGTATTCGCCATATCCGTGAAGTGCTCGGCAGCGGTGATTTCTTTCGCGTGAAGATTGGCGTCGACAGGCCCCCTGCTGGCGCAGAAGTCTCTGGCTACGTTCTGCAGCGCTTCAACGCCGCAGAACGGCAAAAACTTGAAACAGTATTGGTCAATTCGGCCCTGGCTGTAGAAACCCTGCTCAGCAAGGGAGGGATTCAGGCCATGAACGAATTCAACAATCGGGATATTTCTATCTGAGAAGGAGAGGCTGAGAGTTCAATGGAAAACTTTGCACCGTTATTGGGGTTGTTGGGGTTTGCGGTGGCGATCTACCTGTACATGCAGGTCAAAGCCCAACCTATTGGCAATGACAAAATGCGCGAAATTTCAGAAGCGATTCACAACGGCGCCATGGCGTTCCTGAACCGTGAATACCGCGTTCTTGCTATTTTTATCGCAGTTGTTTTCGTGTTGATTCTGATCGGCATGGGCTTCTCTACGGCGCTGGCGTTCGTGGGTGGTGCCGCTTGCTCCATGATCTGTGGCTTCATCGGCATGAAAGCTGCCACTCGCGCCAATGTGCGTACCACTGAAGCTGCTCGCCTGTATGGCCAGGGCAAAGCCCTTGAAGTTTCCTTCAATGGCGGCGCCGTTATGGGCCTGTCGGTCGCTTCTCTGGGTCTGATCGGGGTTGGCATTTTCTACATCATGTATGGTGGCGACCCGACAACCGCACGTTACATCAATGGTTTCGCCATGGGCGCGTCCTCTATCGCTTTGTTTGCCCGCGTTGGTGGTGGTATCTACACCAAAGCTGCTGACGTCGGTTCTGACCTCGTCGGTAAGGTTGAAGCCGGTATCCCTGAAGACGATCCTCGTAACCCCGGCGTTATCGCAGACAACGTTGGCGATTGTGTTGGCGACACCGCTGGTATGGGTGCTGACATCTTTGAATCTTATGTCGGCTCCATTATTGCCACCGTGGCCATTGCCGCTTCCGCCACTCCGGAACTGCTTGCCAAATTGGGCGGCGGCGAAACTATTCAATCCTCGGCCATGCTGCTGCCGCTGGTTCTGGCCATGTTCGGCCTGATTTTCTCCGTTGTCGGTATCGCATCCATGCGTTTCCTCAAGGAACGTGATCCTGCCGAAGCCCTGCGTTATACCACCTTTATCGCAGCCGGCCTGTTCCTGGTCGTTTCCTTCATCGTCATCCTGGCCATGGGCCTCAGCTCCGGTGTTTTCCTGGCGATTGTCGCAGGGACCCTGGCTGGTATCGCTATTGGTCTCATTACAGAATACTACACTGCGGCTGCTCCGGTTACCCGGATCGCCGAAGCGAGCAAAACTGGCCCGGCTACCAATATCATCCATGGCTTGGCCGTCGGTCTGGAAAGCTGCGCTGCACCTATCGCGATCATCGCCCTGGCCATTCTGGTTGCCAACTTCTTTGCCGGCCTGTACGGCATCGGCATCGCTGCCGTCGGCATGCTGGCCACCGTCGGCGTCACCATGACCGTCGATGCTTATGGCCCCATTGCCGACAATGCTGGCGGGATTTCCGAAATGGCTGGCTTGGGCGCTGACGTTCGTAAAATCACCGACGGTCTCGACGCTATCGGCAACACCACTGCTGCCGTTGGCAAAGGCTTTGCTATCGGTTCTGCCGCTCTGACCGCTCTGGCCCTTTTCTCCGCCTATGCCAGCACCGTTGGTCTTGATACCATCAACCTTGTCGACCCGAAAGTCGTGGTCGGCTTGTTCATTGGTGGCGCCCTGCCGTTCTTCATCGGTGCTCTGACCATGACCTCTGTCGGCCGAGCTGCCGGTAAAATGGTTGACGAGATCCGTCGTCAGTTCCGGGAAATCCCCGGCCTGCTCGAAGGTAAAGAAGGGGTCAAGCCCGAGCCTGAAAAGTGCATCGACATCTCGGCCAAGGCTGCTCTTAAGGAAATGATTCTTCCTGGTGTGGTTGCCGTTGTTGCCCCTCTGGTGGTCGGATTCATCTTCGGTAAAGAAGCCCTCGGCGGCATGCTGGCCGGTGCGACTCTTGCTGGCGTACTGCTGGCCCTGATGATGGCCAACGCTGGCGGCGCTTGGGACAATGCCAAGAAGTTTATCGAAAAAGGTTCCCTTGAAGGTGAGAAGAAGGGCGGCGAAGCTCATAAAGCTGCTGTCGTCGGCGATACCGTCGGCGACCCGTTCAAAGATACTTCCGGCCCGGCCATGAACATCCTCATCAAGCTGATGAGCGTTGTTTCTCTGGTCATCGCGCCTCTGCTGGTCTGATTTTTCCAGCGGTTTCATAAAACCATCGATAGCCGGGGGATACCCCCGGCTATCGTCTTTTTGGAAGTGGTTCAACCATGGGTTTCAAATGCGGTATCGTCGGTCTGCCCAATGTCGGCAAGTCGACCATCTTCAACGCGATTACTTCAGCTGGCGCCGAATCAGCCAATTATCCTTTTTGCACCATCGAGCCGAATGTCGGTGTCGTTGCTGTTCCTGATGCCCGGCTCGATACGTTGGCGGAAATCGTCAACCCTCAACAAGTCCTGCCGACGACGATCGAATTCGTTGACATCGCCGGGCTGGTCAAAGGGGCCAGTCAGGGTGAAGGATTGGGGAACCAGTTCCTCGGACATATCCGCCAGGTTGATGCCATCGCCAATGTGGTCCGTTGTTTTGAAGATGAGAATGTCGTCCACGTTGATGGTTCGGTCGATCCCCTGCGCGATATTGAGGTCATCCAGACCGAGTTGTGTCTGGCTGATTTAGAACAGGTGGAGCGCCGCCTGACGCGGATCCAGAAACAGGCCAAGAGCGGCGATAAATTGATGCAGGCCGAACTTCCGGTTTTAGAGAGAGTCCGCAGTGTGCTCGACTCTGGGCGCCCTGCGCGACTGGCTGGGTTAACGGGCGAAGAAGGCGGGCTGATCAAACATCTGCAGTTGATTACCGGCAAGCCGGTGTTGTTTGTCGCCAACGTTAGTGAGGATGACCTCGACGGCAAACATCCTTTTGTCGAACAGGTCCGGAGCTACGCGAAAGAGCAGGGGGCTGAGATGGTCACCATCTGCGGCAAGATCGAAGCTGAAATTGCCGAATTGCCCGAAGAGGAAAAGGTTGAGTTCCTGCAGGAGTTGGGGCTGGCCGAAGCTGGTCTTGCGCGCATGATTCGGGCCGGTTACGATCTGCTCGGCTTGATCACCTACTTTACTGCCGGGGTCAAGGAAGTGCGTGCCTGGACCATCCCTGTCGGGACTAAGGCGCCTGGCGCAGCCGGTGTTATTCACACCGATTTCGAAAAAGGGTTCATCCGGGCGGAGGTCATCGCCTATAACGACTATGTCGCTTGTCGCGGTGAGTCCGGGGCGAAGGAAAAAGGTCTGATGCGCTTGGAAGGTAAGGAATATTTGGTGCATGACGGTGATGTGATGCATTTCCGGTTCAATGTCTAGTAAAAGTGGTTGCTCCCGATTAAATCGTGTGCTAAATAGTATAGTTCTTTTCAGAAGGGTTGGGGATTGGTCCTGACCCGCTCCTTGCTCCGGGTCGGTCCGGGGCTGAATAAATCCGTGAGGAGGAAACATTCATGCGAACTTACGAAACTATTTTCATCGTTCACCCGGAGAAAGTCGGCGACGAGTATTCCGCCGTGGTGGACAAATTCCGTTCAATCCTGAACGACCAGGGGGCCGAAATCCTCAAGGTTGACGAGTGGGGCGTGCGGAAACTGGCCTATCCCATCAAAAAGAATGTCCGTGGTTCTTTTGTTCTCGTCGCTTATGATGCTGACCCTAGCATCATCAGTGAGTTTGAGCGCCGCCTGCGTATTGATGATTCGATCATGAAATACCAGACCGTTTTCCTTGAAGGTGGTCTGAGCGCTGCCGCTCCTGCTGCTTCTTCGGTAAGTGATGCTGAAGAGGAAGAGGGCGAAGACGAAGAGACTGAAGAAGAAGTCGAATAACCCGAACATTCTTAACGGAGGATTATAAATATTATGGCCATGGATAGAAAACCTGCGGCAAGACGGCGTTTCACCCGGCGTAAAGGCTGCCGTTTCTGTGCGGACAAGACCCTGGTGATCGATTACAAAGAAATCAAGACTCTGCGTTATTTTATTTCTGAACGTGGCAAGATCGTGCCTCGGCGGATTTCCGGCAACTGCGCCCAGCATCAGCGGAAACTGACTGAAGCCATCCGTCGCGCGCGGAATATCGCCCTGCTGCCGTTCACTGCCGGCCACTCGCTGGACTAAGGTGACGGCGGGTTCCCACGGCGGTGACCACAAGTCGTAAAATACTCTATGTACTGATTGGGGCAGGCCTCACTGTGCTTCTGCATGTGGTCAGTCTCAATGCTGGTCCTCTGAGTGCCCTGCTCAATCTGTTGATCGCCCTGCCGGCTGCCTATGTGCACATGGCTTGTGGCGGTTGGGCAGGGACCGGGGTCATTCTGGTGGCAACAGGTGGTATCTTCGGATACAGCGGGCTAACCGCTCTGTTGGGTTATCTGCTGCAGTTCGGGTTGGGATCATTTCTGCTCCCCTTCTGGCTGCGCAGGGGCCACCCCTGGGACCGGGCAGTGATCATGGCTGCCTTGGTCGTCGTTGCAGTCAGTGTCGCCAGCTTGACGGCCTATACTGCCTGGGAAGGAAAGCAACTCGGTCCGGTTGTCGATAGCTACATCCAGCAGGAAATCGACACTGCGATCAGTCTGACTCAGCAGGCTAAATTGCCAGCCGACCAGTTGGGTGAAGTCGAGGCGGTTATCAAGCAGATGGGAGAATTCCTCAAGGTGGCCTTTCCGGCCCTTGGGTTCCTGGTGATAACGGCTGTGCTGCTCCTGCAGGTGTTCATGCTGGCAACCCTTTCGCGAGGGCGTTATGCCTGGACCCAGCGCCCCTTTCAGTTCTGGAAGGCTCCGGAGTTGCTGATCTGGGTCCTGATCACAGGTGGATTTGCTTTCTTCCTTGGGAAGGGCGCAGTACAAACGATTGGCATCAACCTGCTGATAATTTTGTTGCCGATTTATTTTCTACAAGGTCTGGCAGTGGTTAGCCACTTTTTCTGGCGGCGGGGGGTCCCGCCTGCCTTTCGTACCTTCGGGTACCTGTTGCTGACACTGCTCAACCCCTTTCCGTTGATTGTCACCGGCATCGGGGTGTTCGACTTGTGGGCCGATTTTAGAAAACCAAAAGTTAAAAAGACTTAGTTCTTTTTTGGAGGAAACCGATGAAAGTCATTCTGACTGAGAACGTGGAAGGTCTCGGTACCATTGGAGATCTGGTGAAGGTTAAGCCGGGCTACGCGCGCAACTTTTTGGTGCCGCAGAATATGGCCGTTGAGGCCAATCCCCGCAACGTCAAGGAATTCGAGCATCAGAAACGCCAAATGGAGCGCAAGCTGCAGCGTGTAACTCAGGAAGCCGAGCTGCTCAAAGGGCGGATCGAGAAGGTGACCTGTGAATTCGCTCACCGCGCCGGCGAAGAAGGTAAACTGTTCGGTTCCGTTACTTCAATGGAAATTGCCACCAAGCTTGCCGAGTTGGGTGTGGAAGTTGATCGTAAAAAGATCAACCTCGCCGAACCGATCAAGCACATCGGTGATTTCGAAGTGCCCATCAAGCTTCAGGCTGGTGTGACCGCGACCATCAAGGTCAAAGTCGTCGCCGAAGCCGAGTAATTCCTGATCCGCCCGGAGGCTCTGCCTCCGGGCGGGTATCCGGAGTCTGGCCACCATGGTTCAGTCCACCTCGCCCCACCTTCCCCCCCAGAATCTGGAAGCGGAGATGTCCGTCCTCGGCGGCGTTCTGCTTGAGAACGAAGCTCTTAACAAGACCCTGGAAATCCTCATTGCGGACGATTTTTATCGCGAAAGTCACCGCAAAATTTATAAATCCCTTCTCGAACTCTCGGAAAAAGGTGAACCCGCCGATCTGGTAACCCTGACCAGTCTGTTGCAGGACAAAGGGGAACTCGACGCGGTCGGTGGCACTTCCTACCTGACGACCTTGGTTGATTATGTTCCGACGGCTGCCAACATCGCTTATTACTGTCGCCTGGTCAAAGAAAAGGCTGTCGCCCGCCACCTGATCAATGTTGCCACTGAAATTGCCACCAAGGGCTACCAAGGGGGAGATGTCGAGGAGACTCTTGATTGGGCTGAGAAATCCATTTTTGAGATTGCCAGTCGCAAGTCCCGACCGTCCTATTTCTCCACCAAGGAGATCATGAAGGACACCTTCAAGGCTATCGAGAAGCTGTATGACCGCAAGGAACTGGTCACCGGGGTGCCTTCAGGGTTTGTCGATCTTGACAATATGACGGCCGGCATGCAGGGAGGCGATCTCGTCATTATTGCTGGGCGTCCGTCCATGGGGAAGACCGCCTTCGCCTTGAATCTTGTGGAATACGCAGCAGTTCATGCTCAAAAGCGCAGTCCGACGATTGTTTTTTCTTTGGAGATGAGTAAAGAACAGCTGGTTCAACGTCTGCTCTGCTCTGTTTCCAGGGTCGATGCCGGCCGCTTGCGCACCGGGCACTTGGGTGAATCGGATTGGCCCAAGCTGACACACGGTGCCGGCATTCTTTCTGACGCCCCTATTTTCATTGACGATACGCCGGCAATTTCCATACTTGAACTGCGCGCCAAGGCCCGCCGCCTCAAGGCTGAACATGATCTCGGACTGATCGTCGTTGACTACCTGCAGCTGATGACCGGACATAATTCCGAGAGCCGACAGCAGGAAATCTCTGATATTTCCCGCTCTTTAAAAGCTCTCGCTAAAGAGCTCAGTGTGCCGGTTATAGCCTTGTCCCAGTTGAACCGTTCTTTGGAAAACCGTACCGACAAGCGACCGATGATGGCTGACCTGCGTGAGTCCGGTGCTATCGAGCAGGATGCCGACGTCATTATGTTCGTGTTCCGGGAAGCGGTTTATTGTGAGGCGTGTAAAAGTAAAGAAAAGACCTGCGACAAGGGGCATGAAAAGGATGCGGAGATCATTATCGGCAAGCAGCGTAATGGTCCAATTGGAACCGTCCATTTGACCTTCCGCGGTGAATTCACTCGTTTCGAAAATCAAGCCAAACGTGACGATGGATTTTAGAGTGGAAGACAAAGATAAATAATAAAGGCCCCGGCAGTGACTGCCGGGGCCTTTGCTTTTTACAGAAAACGTGACGCCTACAGATCCTTTTTGACCTGGATATCTAAAATCTGAATCTTTTTCCGCAAGGTATTGCGGTTGATGCCGAGAATCTCAGCAGCCCGAACCTGGTTGCCCCGGGTTTTGTCGAGGATGATATTGATCAGGGGGCGTTCCATTTGGTGCAGGACCATGTCGTACAGGTTGTCCAGCTCCTGGATGTCCATCTGGGCCAAGGCGCTGCGCAGCTTGTTGGAAATGAGCGCCTCCAGGCTGTCGTCGTTCTCTTCGCAATGTACATCGGGCTCGTGCAGGGCAGGGAAATCTGCCGGAGAAAGGATCTGGTCCGGCGAAAGGAGTGCGGCCCGCTGCAAGGAGTTTTCGAGTTCACGCACGTTGCCGGGCCAAGGGAAATTTTTTAGCAGGGCCATGGTTTCTTCCGAACAGCCTTGGGTCGTAACTCCCATTTCTTCACGAGCACGCTGAAGGAAGTAGTCGACCAGCAGGGGGATGTCATCCTTGCGGTTGCGCAGCGGAGGGAGTTCGATGGGAACAACGTTGAGCCGGTAATAAAGGTCTTCGCGGAACTTCTTATTGCGGACACTTTCTTTCAGGTCCTGGTTGGTCGCGGCGACAATCCGTACGTCCACGGAAATGGTGGTGCTGCTGCCGGTGCGAGTGATCTCTTTTTCCTGCAGGACGCGTAACAGCTTGGCTTGCAGTTCCAAGGGCATGTCCCCAATTTCGTCGAGAAACAGAGTTCCGCCGTTGGCTTGTTCGAATTTGCCGATCTTGCGCTCGGTGGCACCGGTAAAAGCCCCTTTTTCAAAACCGAACAACTCGCTTTCCAGTAGTTCTCTGGGAATGGCAGCGCAGTTGATGGCGAGAAAGGGTTTGCCCAGGCGTGGACTATTAAAGTGAATAGCACGGGCGATCAATTCCTTGCCGGTTCCACTTTCGCCGGTGATGAGCACCGTCACTTCGGACGGCGCAACGCGGCCGAGGACTTTGTAGACCTCCTGCATGGCCTGGCTTTTACCGATGATGGTGCGATCGAGCTGGTAATGGTCGCGGATTTCCTCGCGCAGTCGTTTCACCTCTTCGGTGACGGCGGACGATTTATGCGCTTTGAGAATGATGGCGTCCAGTGCATCGAGATCGAACGGTTTGGTAATGTAATCATAGGCGCCGCGTTTCATGGCCTCCACGGCATTCTTCATGGAGGATTCTGCAGTCATGATCACCACCAGGATTTCCGGACGTTCTTCAAGGAATTGGCTGAGCAACTCAAGTCCGGTGAGTCCGGGCATCTTGATGTCCAGCAGCGCCAGGTCATAGTGGTTTTTGCGGAACAGATTCAAGGCTTCCTGGCCGGTAGAGGCCAGGTCAACCTGATAGGACTGCTTGGCCAGGGCTTTGGACAGGACCCAGCGAATGCTTTCTTCGTCGTCGGCGACAAGGATGCGTTGAATGGACATGACTGCTCTCCCTCAATTGTGCATCGAATCTGGGCGTATCAGCGCAGAAACGGTAGATAGACAGAAAAAACAGTACCGAGCTCGGGTTCGCTTTTCACCTTGAGAAAGCCTTGGTGTGCGTGAACGATTTTTTGGCAGATGGCCAGTCCGAGTCCGGTTCCGTTCGTTTTTGTAGTGTACAACGGTGTGAAGATTCGATCGAGTTCGTCGGCCGGAATGCCTTTGCCGTTGTCTTTGATCTGAACCAGTATCAAGGGGGCAGGCCGTTCCCCCTCTTTGTGCATGGAATAATCCGAAGCTACCTTGGTAATGATTTCAACTTCACCGCTGGTGCGGATGGCTTCCGCAGCATTCTTGATCAGGTTCAAAAATAACCGGGTAAAGAGATTTTCGTCCCCCTTGATAGGCGGAATGCTTGGGTCAAGGTTGAGCTTGAAATTGATGTCCTTATTGCGGTGAGCCTCTTTTTGGAAAAGAACGATGTCGCCAAGAATTTTGGCCAGGTTGACGGAGGAAAAACAAGGTGGCCGTGGCCGGGCCAGGTCCATGAGTTCTTCGATGAGGCCGTTGACCCGCTCTACCTCGCGAACCATGACATCGGTGTATTCCTGCAGCTGACTGTCGCCGGGGAGTTCCATGGACAGCAGTTGTGCCGCGCCTTTGATTCCGCCGAGGGGATTCTTGATTTCATGCGCCAGTCCGGCAGCCAGTGTGCCGA